>Ga0256827_10001883_pt1 | contig 13553 bp, 12 predicted proteins | sample CV84metaG_FD_185977 | JGI IMG/M metagenome (GOLD analysis project Ga0256827, IMG submission 185977) | Hydrothermal vent microbial communities from East Pacific Rise, Pacific Ocean - CV84 | ecosystem: Environmental > Aquatic > Marine > Hydrothermal vents | place: Pacific Ocean: East Pacific Rise... | reverse complement strand
TTAGAAGATGACAAATCTCTTGGTAGAGTGAGCGATGGTGCCGATGAGTGGCAAATCTTTGATGTGCCTACTCCTAATGCTGACAACAACTAATTCATAATTTTGATTTTATTAAGCGGTGAAAAGTATAATAATTACATATAATCAATATAAGTTCATAGCGATTGCTATGCTTATTATTGTGGCTTCGCTCTCCTGTACGAAAAAGACGGGAGAGCAAAGTTCACCGCAGAATCAAATGATAAAATTGCAAATTGCCGAAGAATATCCCTTAGCTGTAAAAGAACCTTCGGGTTTGTGCTTGGCTTGGAATGCCGATGAATTTTTGACACTCAGCGACAATAGTAATACCCTGTTTCGCGTAGATAATAAAGGAAATGTTTTAGAAGAATTTCCTTTTGTTGGACGAGATATTGAAGGCATTAGCTATCAAGAAGCCGGAAAAATTATATGGGTGGTTGATGAGAAAGAAAGCACCCTCTATAAATTGAATAAAAGAGGCATACTGCAAAATGAATACCCTTTATCATACGGCTCTCATCCTTCGAATAAAGGATTAGAAGGTATCACAGTAAATACCAATAACAATCATATTTTTATGCTGAATGAAGCCTCTCCGGGGCTTTTACTCGAATATTCTCGTGGTGAAATCATCAAGACTGTTTCGCTGGATTTTGCCAAAGACTATTCCGGAATATTTTTCGATAAAGAAAATAATTTTCTATGGATCGTCAGCGATGAATCCAAAGGTATTTATAAATGCAATCTAAATGGAAAGCTTCTACAAAGCTATCAACACGATATTGATAAAGTAGAGGGGATAGTTGTTGGCTCCGATATGAATGAATTTTGGGTTTGCAGCGATTCACAAAACACCCTTTACAAACTGATAATAAAGAATAAATAATAAGACTATGACCCATATTATTCCAAGATACGAATTCCGCGCTTTTGCTTATAGTTTCGATACTATAGAGGAAAAAATCAGAAGCCTGAGCCAAGAAGAACTATCTAGAGAGATTACTGAAATATACCTTATTACAGCGGCCAATTCGGATAATAATATCAAGATCCGAAATAAAAAAATGGATATTAAAAACTTGGTCCAAACCAAAAACAACTTGGAACAATGGCTGCCTCAGCTTATAGGTGAGTTCCCCATGAAATCACAAGTTTTGGAGCAAGAAGTTTTCCCTTCTTTAGGCGTTTCTGCTCCTGTTTTTGAAAAAGAAGAATATAGCCTCAAGGAATTTATCAGCAAAATCATAAAAGAAGATCCTGATGTGATTGCTGCCCACACAAAAAAAATTCGCCACTCATTTACCATCAACCATTGTATCTGCGAGATAGCAGAAGTATATGTGAATGGTGCATTCATAAAAACCATAGCCATTGAATCGGAAGACCCCGGTTTAGTGACTGAGACAAAAAAATTATTGGGATTTACTAACGAATATGAAAACACTAATTATCCCACAGCAATAAAAAGAATTATTGGCCTTGAAGAATGGCCTCATCAATACGATTGGTAAACAAAAAAGTAAAACAATAAAAACAAAGAATATGTCAAAAGAAGCATTAAAAATAGGAGAGGTTTCTAAACCTCGTTTTGAATTCCGTACCTTCGGACAAGATTTTGAAGACGCTCATTATTTAATGTCACGTCTATCTGCCGTGGTACCTGAAAAAGTATGGGAACGTCAATCAGATGAAATCTATATCCTTTCAAAAACCAATGATATCAACAATACCAAAATTCGTGATGGTAAAATGGATATTAAAACCTATGTTCAAACTGTTGACGGTTTCGAGCAGTGGAACCCATTGATGAAAGGCGAATTCCCTATGAAAAAAGAAGTATTGGCTAATGAAGTTTTTCCTGCTTTCCAGGTAGAAATGCCTGCTGATATTAAAGACGAATTGAGCTATGATGAATTTATGACTATCATAGAAAATCATCCTGACCTCCAGGCCGTAAGGATTCATAAAGAACGATATGGATATATGGTAAACGATACCATTTGCGAAGTTGGCGATGTATTAGTGAACGGTGCTCATGTTGTGACCATTAATTCTGAGTCGACAGAGGTTGCTGATATTGCTAAAACCATCAAAGAAGTAGGTTTAGAAGGTGTTGAGAACATCAATTATCTTCAAATGATTAAAAGAGTTATCGGATGGATTAACAAACCATTAGCTAATTAGTAATGGAAACGGATGGGGCACCCCATCATAAATATATAATTATGGCACAAGAGATAGAAAGAAAATTTCTGATTAAAGGCGATTTCAAAGCTTCAGTAGTAAAAGAAACAAGAATCACCCAGGGTTATTTATCATCGGTACCCGAAAGAACCGTGAGAATAAGAATAAAAGGCGAAAAAGGTTTTATCACTATTAAAGGAATTGGTAATGCCAGTGGTGCTTCTCGCTACGAATGGGAAAAAGAAATTCCTGTTAGCGAAGCGAAAGAATTATTAGAGCTTTGCGAAGCCGGTATGATAGACAAAACCAGATATATTGTTCCTGCTGATGGTGATTTAAAATTCGAAGTAGATGAATTCTATGGCGATAACGATGGCCTTACTGTTGCCGAAATTGAACTTCCAACAGAAGAAACTCCATTCACAAAACCGGAATGGCTTGGTGAAGAGGTAACCGGGGATGTCAAATATTTCAACTCTATGTTGATGAAAAACCCATATAAAAACTGGTAGAAATATATTTTTAAGCTTGTTTTTTTTGAACTTTAAACTAGTTCTACAAAATAAGCTTATTTATTTGCTTTGGTCATTAATTGAATAGAACTAGAATGTCAGAAAAGGAAAAAGCTTTTGATCCATTGGATATGGACAATTATAAAGTTGAGAAACTCCCGGTAAGAGAAAAATCCGGTTTTGAGAAATGGATGTCCCGTGTGGGTGGCCCTTTGGCAATCCTTGCTTTTATTCTTATTGCCTTTGTGTGGGATGGGGGTTATTTGCAGGATATCAATCCTGATTATATGACCAAATATGCCAAATCGGAATATAATAAAAGCGAAAAGGTGGTAAGCCTCGTTCAGGTTTCTAAGCTGAATATAGAGCAAAAAGCATTTTTGGATGAGGTGAAACCACAGATACTCAATAAATCTGTTTATTCTAAAGTCAAAGCTTTCGATGAAACTGAGTTGAGTGAAAACGATGCTGTTATCTGGGATTCATTAAAGAAAAATGCTTTCAGCAGATCGAATGTATTTATGTTGGCCATTTTTGCTGCTGCTTTAATACTTTGGATTACCGAAGCCATTCCCAACTACCTCACCTCGCTGATATTAATTATAACACTAGTACTGACCGGTGTTCTAACCGAGACCGATGCTTATCATCAATTGGGACATAAGGTAATGTGGTTAAATATTTTAAGCTTCATCTTGGCGAGTATGCTGGTTGCAACCAAATCGGCAAAACGTTTTGCTTTATGGTTTGTGGTGAAGTTCGGGAAAAGTGCTACCGCTATTTTTTGGAGTTTTATTGCCATCAATATTGTGCTCTCGGCATTTATTTCGGCCACCACAGCAAAAGCAGCCATTCTCCTTCCTATTTTTATGGTTATTGCTGCTATTTATGGTGCTACAGGTGGTGATAATAGAAATAACTTTGGTAGGAACTTAGTTCTACAAAACCTCTTTCAAATTAATATCTCTGCCAGTGGTTTTATCACCGGGTCGGGAGCCAATCTTTTGGCAGGAGCCATGATCGCCGGAGCTTTGGGGATGAACGATTTTCTTTATGGCGACTGGGTTATGGCAGCATTCCCATTGGCATTAATACTGATTATCATTGGTTGGGTTGTGGGAACAAAAATCATTTTCCCTTTATCCGAAGAAGAGAAAAAACCTTCTATCGAAGGGGGAATGCAAATGTTGAAAGAAGAGTATAACAAACTCGGTCCCATTACCTTCAACGAAATAAAATCCATATTGATATTTGTTTTGGTCTTATTCTTTTGGGCTACCGACCGCTATCATGGTGTGAGCAAAACAGCAGTGGCATTTATTGGTGCCATTGTAGCTTTATTGCCCGGTGTGGGTGTGGTGAAATGGAACGATGTAGATATTCCATGGCACCTTTTACTCTTCTCTGCAGGAGCCTATACTCTTGGAGCAGGGCTAAAAGCAACAAGCCTGGCGGGAATCAGTATCAACTCACTTTTCGATAGCATTGGTCTAGGTATCGAAACCCCTTTTTGGGTCTTCTACCTCTCATTAACAGCTGCTATGATCTTTAGTTCGCTTTTCTTTCAATCGAAAACCATGCGTACATTGATATTCGTCCCTATTGCCATCGGTATAGCACAGCGCTATGGCTTTAGTATTATGAGTTTGGCCCTCCCTGTTGCACTATTAATTGAGCACGTTTATGCACTTCCTTTTAACTCAAAGCCTGCAGCACTTCTATATGTTACCGATCATTATAGCTGGAGCGATACCTTCAAATTTGGGGTGACCATGTTAGTCATTGGATGGGTGATGATTATTATTTGGGGAGAAACCTGGTTGCGTTTTTTAGGCTATCTGCCTAATGGTGTTTTTGGTTTGTTCTAATACAAACACCTCTTTACATCTAACGGAAGCTTATTATCCTATGACTCAAAGCACTTCCTTTATTAGCTGATCCTTCTTACTATTTTAATGCGAAATACTATTTCTTGATTTATATTCTTAAATATCTTGATGATAAAGACATCTGTCTTTGAGATTGTTAACTTTGAAATGATTATTTTTGTGTTGATGAGTTTTTTTATGATTAAAATATGAGAACCATGCTACACTTAAAAAATCATTTTATCATGGCACCTGTGAAAACAGGATACGGTAATAAATCGGGAGCCATAACAGAAAAACATCTCCAATTTTATAAATATAGAAGTCAATATCTTGGCGCAATAACACCGGAGCCCTTGTTTATGGATGCCGGTTTAAAAGAGATCCCCACACAGATAGGTATTGATACTGATGATAAAATTCCGGGTTTAAAAAAACTTACTGACGAAATACATCACTTCAACACTAAGGTCATTGCACACTTAAATCACCCGGGACGCATGGCCAATCCTAAAATTCCCGGAAACTATTTTATTTCAGCAACAGCAGAAGCTTGCGAAGCAGGAGGAGCCAAACCCAAGGCTATGACTGCCGATGATATCACTCATGTTATACAATTATTTGTCGATTCGGCTGTGAGGGCCGAGAAAGCAGGTTTCGATATCATAGAGTTACAGTTTGGTCATGGTTATCTGATGGCGCAATTCTTATCTCCCAAAATAAACAATAGAACAGATGCTTTTGGTGGCTCTTTCGAAAACAGAATACGACTACCATTACAGGTTTTAGAGGCTGTGAAAAACGCTATAGATCTCCCTGTTATCGTAAGAATAAGTGGTGACGAAATGATTCCTGATGGGATTAAATTGGAGGAAATGGTTGCGTTCTCAAAAATATTAGAAGAAAAATCTGTTGATGCCATTCATGTTTCCGCCGGAACAGTTTGCAATACGCCTCCCTGGTACTTTCAACATATGTTTGTTCCCAAGGGAAAAACATGGGCTTTGGCAAATAAAATAAAAGACGCGGTTCGTATTCCAATCATCTATGTGGGACAAATTAATGAGTTTACTGATTTTGATAAAATCCTTACCACCGATAAAAGTAATTTTATTGCCATAGGGCGGCCATTGGTAGCCGACCCTGATATAGTTGGTAAATATTTAGGAGAAGTCAAAGGGAATTTAAGACCGTGTTTGGCTTGTAGCGAAGGTTGTTTAGGAGGGGTAAAAAGTGGTCAAGGATTAGGCTGTACTGTAAATCCTCTTGTGGGAAGAGAGAACCAAAAGCCCACTATGGCTCAAACATCGAAAAACATAGCTATTATTGGTGGTGGTCTGGCCGGAATGACAGCAGCTATCACATTAAAACAACGCGGACATCAGGTCACAATTTATGAAAAAGATACTCTTGGTGGTCAGTTTACTTTAGCCTCTTTACCTCCGCACAAAGAATCGCTGCATAAAATCATCCATTATCTGGTGAAAGAGTTACAAGATCATCAAATCAATATCATTCAAAAAGAAGCTCATAAAGCCGATTTATCTGATTACGATGAGCTAATCATTGCAACGGGCTCCAAGCCGTCAATTCCTCCCATAGAAGGACTAAAAGATTATTATTGGGCTGAGGTATTAGAAGAGCATCACTTGCCTGAAAACAAAAGAACTTTAGTTGTTGGAGGTGGCCTCATTGGAACAGAAATTGCCAGCAAATTGTTATCAAAAGGAAATCAGGTATTTATTGTTGAAATGCTCGGGGAAATTGCCAGAGGCATGGAGATGATAGAGCAAAAATTAACATTAAAAGCCTTGCAAAACGAAAAAGTTGAAATCTTTATCAATACAAGAGTAAAAAGAATAATTGGTTCTGATATTGAAATAGAAAAAGCGGGAGAAATCAAGACGTTAAAAAATATCGATATCATTGTATTGGCAACAGGAATGAAGGCTTATAATCCTTTCGAAAATCTCCAAACAAGGCAGAAAGTACATATTATCGGCGATGCTCTTCGGGTAGGAAAAGCCAAAGATGCTATTGAAAATGCCTATGATACCGCTCTTGAAATTTAAGCTTCTCTCTTGTATAGGAACATATAATATTACTTTTCTTTTTCTTCTTTTCTCTTTTTACCGAGAACTTGTAACTTTGCTTTTTTGGTTATCAACATATTACCGGCCGAGTCGTATTCCAACTCTATGGATGTTAATTTACTATCTCCGGGTAATGTGAAAGCAAAAGATGTCATGCCCTTATTTAAGACCCCAATTCCCTTAGCACTAAAAGACTTCTCAGTACCATCAGCCATTTTTACATGAATATTTTTTAATTTCAGCGTTCCCTGAATACACTTGATTTTTATTTTCGACACATTACGCTCAGCCCCAGTGGGAGTTACCTTGTCTTTGTCGCTTTTGAAAGAAGCTGTTTTCTCAGCTATAACAATCCACTCATCAGTTTGAGCTTGTATTTGTGCGAAGCTTCCCATTAATAGGAAAACTATAAATAGTATTGTTTTATTCATTTGTTTCGGTTTTATTGCTAAATATTTCAACTTAGTTTTGTTCTATAATTTACCACCGCTATACAAATCTACGCCAACATGAGGATGCAATTTTGGACCATGGGGTCCCCAATTTACGTCTACTCCGGCATTGGCGCCCCATCGTGCATTAGCACAACCACTCAGGCCAATACTCAAGGCAATTAGAAGAATAATGATGATACCTTTTATAATATTTTTCATGTTTCTTTGTTTTAAGGGTTATTTTAAAGGCCATTTTTGTATGGTGAACTGCGCACCAAAAGGATCGAGTAATACCGCAACGCTACCATTACGAATTTTCGCATTGGGCTCCATCATCAGTTCAGCACCGGCATTTTTTGCCAAGTCAAGAGTTTTCGCAACATCACTCACCCGGATATAAGGCATCCAGGAACTTCTGGCACCTTCTACAGGGTTTCCAAGTATACCGGAGTATTTGTTACCATCCTTTTCGAAAATATAATATGGAACTTTGGATCCAAGAATACTTTTTTCTGTATACCCACATAAATCCTTATAATACTTCAAGGAACCTTCGATATCGGTGGTCCATAATTCATTCCATAACCAAGAGTTTTCTTCCGGTTCAACAAACTTTGGATCTCCTCCTTCAGCTAAAAGAAAAGCGATCATTGCTCCTTGAGGGTCTTGTACCAAGGCCGTTCTTCCTCTACCTTTAAAATCAGCCGCTTTAAATACGGTTAAGCCACCTTTTGTTTGGTTGTAAGCGACAGCTTCATCCACATCTTTCACAGATATTGAGCCAACCCATTCGCTCACTTTTCCATATTTTTCGGCTAGTTTGAAAATGCCACCTATAGGTTTATTATTAAGCATAATAACGTAATAAGCTTTATCGCCAGACCCTAGAGTTTTATACTCCCAACCAAAAACAGCAGCATAGAAATCCATGGCAGCTTCAGGGTTTGATGTAGCTAAATCATGCCAAACAAATTGCCCCGGATGACGCTCTCCAGTTGGGATTTCTGTGACAGAAGGATAGGTAATCTCATTAACGCAAGCATTTAAAAGAAAACCGACCATAAATAATAGTAAAGCAAATTTAAACACGCTTGTTTTCATAATTTAATCTTTAAATAAATACCAGTTTGGAATTGTTAGTTGCTTTCAAAGGTACAAAAAATAAATTCCTTGTAAAAACCCCTTTTCAATGGGTTTTGTTGTTATCTAGCTTGACAATAGCTGTTTCCCGGATTTATTATTTATCTGTTTCGATAAAAAGGCTACTTTTATAAAATCATACAAATGCTAATAATGGTTTTTTTATCATCATCTTTTTCTGTACTCATTATCCTCTTTCAATTGAATATTTGGAGCATAATGGGCTCTGTTTTTTTGCTTATTATTCTCGCATTATTCCTTCCTGTTAAGGGAAAATTTAAGCTTAGAAAAGAAAATCCTGAATCACGCTTCGACGAGAGAGACACCATGTTCTCTAGGAAAGAAATAATGACAAAACCGGATATACGTGACCTATATTATAAAAACAATCCCGATAAATGGGAATTAGACAAACGGTGGCATTTGAAACCCGGTTTGGGGTCGCAAAATGCCAGTTTCTTTTCGCCACATACGTTTGCAGCTGCCGATGCCAGTTTTGCTACTATTGAACATCTTCGCCCTTTTGTTGATGGTCGAGTGAATCCAAAAAAGACAGACACCTCTGCCGAGAAAATGAGTGTATTTATTCTAGAATGGGCCAAAAAACTTGGTGCTGTTTCTGTCGGTATTGCACGAATGCAAGATTATCATTATTATTCGCATAGGGGAAGAGGAGAAGCCTATGCCAAAGAGGTTAATCCTCACCATAAATACGGAATTGCCTTAACGGTTGAGATGGATGAAGAACTCCTGGCAACAGGTCCTGCCGGCCCGGCATTAATGGAGTCGGCACATCAGTATGTCAATAGTGGAGTGATTGCCGTACAAATAGCGCAATTTATCCGCGGCATGGGTTTCGAGGCAAGAGCACATATCGATGGGAACTACGAATTGGTGGCTCCATTGGTGGCTCGCGATGCAGGTTTGGGAGAGTTGGGAAGAATGGGCCTACTGATGACACCAAAACAAGGCCCCCGAGTCAGGATAGCTGTTATCACAACAAATGCTCCTCTATTCATTACTCCACGCAAGCCCGATTATACGGTACAGGATTTCTGCAATATTTGTAAAAAATGTGCCCTTGTTTGTCCGAGCCAAGCCATACAAAAAACACCAATCTCCAATATCGATGGTGTACAAAGATGGAAAATAGATCATGAAAAATGCTTTGGCTATTGGTGTACGGTTGGCACCGATTGTGGCCGATGTATGAGCGTTTGTCCTTATGCCCACAAAAACAATGCGCTACATAATTTTGTACGATGGGGCATCAGAAACAATTGGCTGTTTCGCCGTTTAGCTGTTTATGGTGACGATTTGATTTATGGGAAAAAACCCAAACCGATGAAGTTAGTGAAATGGATGAAGTAGTATTTATTTAAAGCTCTTCATCTTGTTTTTGGGCTGGCATCACCAATCCCAAATTATTCTTTCCATCAATTTTTATTTCTAAATCATCCTTGCAGCGGATATGGCGAATAAATTCATTTTCAAAAATGGTTTCTTGCTTTTTCAGGAATTCTATATCGTAATGTCCATCATTTATATATGGGTTCAGGGTAAAATACCCTACCCTAAATGATGTTAGGTTTTGGAAGAAATGTGTTCCCTGACTGGGATCGATACGATAATCCTGTAAGCCGGATTCAACGATAAGTCTGGCCATAGATATTTGTGGCCATTTCACCGGTATGCCAAGCCAAGAATCGCTGCTCCCCCATCGCCCAGGGCCAATTAATACGTAATTTGTGTTTTCGTCTATCATTTTGTCATTAAGCGTGCCCACCATATTTGCGATTGCACTGCTATGTGCAGCATCGAAGGCATCTGGTTTTACATAAATGATATCTCGTATACCTTGTATGTTGCCATTTCCTAATGCTGAATGTGAATATATCAATGTATCTTCTTCTTTAATATGCGATATATCTTCACTCAGCTCATCTTGATTCTCCACAATAGGACGTATTTGAAGTATATAGAAAGTTCCAGGGCTTCCTTTTTGATTATCCAATTCTACAGCAAATTCAATCTCAACCGGTTTGCTCATTTCTTTTTCACCAATCTCCAGAATATCTTTTAATATATCTGCTAGCGGAAACGTATTGTATTTTAATACATTAGAAAATGTAATAATTTTCTTTCCTTTGGCATAGCTGCCTTCGCTAATCACATGGTTTTGTAAATCATAACTAGAAGATATTTGTGACAGAGTACCATCTTCTTCGGCTACTTTTAATCGTAATTTTATTAAATTTTCAGAGTCATCAGTTTCGGGCTTAAAGGACTTTTTTGATAAATCAAGGGCATAGAAATGTTTTTGAGTTCCTTGTAATGCAAGATCAGGAGTAGATAACTGTAATATTTTTTTGGGATGATATGGAGAAAATCTGAGTGTCATTCCACCATCTACTATATATTTCCCCAACCCCAAGGCAACATCCACGATTCCTTCTTCAGGAAGTTCCGGTTCAATAGGATAAAAATTGATGGAACGTCCAACGCCCGATAAACTAGGATAGAAATGATTGCCATACCGACGTCCAATAGCTTCCTGAACAACAATAGCCATTTTTTCTTCATCGATAACATTACGAGTAGCGTTCATATATGCTTTAGATGCTTTAAAAAATGCTGAAGCATATACCGCTTTAATAGCACTCGCTAATACTTTCATTTTTTCCTTTCCGCTCTTGGTTGTACAAGGTATCATATATGTTGAATATATACCGGCAAAAGGCTGATAATGTGAATCTTCTAGCAGACTGCTTGAGCGAACGGCAACAGGGCTTTTAATGATTTTTATAAACGTAAGTAAGTCTTCTTTTATCCTTAATGGTAAGCGAGCAGCTAAAAAGGTGTTGAGTATCTCCTCGTCAGGATTATCCGATAAGGCGATTTTATATAGGTCGTTTTCTTCCATAAACTCATCAAAAATCTCAGTAGTCAGGACTAAGGTTTTTGGTATTCGAATTTTGGCGTTGGGATATCTTGTGTGAAGTTTATTACGGTTGATTAAACTATCTAAGAAAGCCAAACCTCTGGCTTTACCACCTAATGAACCTGCTCCAATACGAGTAAAAGTGAGGTATTCATCAAAGTTATCGCGATTAAATTGAGCAATAATACCGCTGCCTTTTTTGATTCGATATGCTGCTATACTTTCAAAAATGAATTGGCGCATAGCATCTAAGTTTACGAAATCTTCTTCCGAAAATCTTTCAAATAGTGCTGCTAAAGAAAAGATAGCTCTACTTTTTAACCATTTGCTCAGGTGGTTTCTTGTTAAATGATACTTCAAACTTTCGTCTGGAATAAGAAATACCTTTTTTTGGAGCGATTTTAAATCGGTGGCACGTTCAACCTCTTTATTTGTTTTAGGGTCTACAAAAATAAAATCACCAAAAGCAAAATAATTGGTAATAAATTTTCTGAGTTCACGCGATAGTGTTTTGGAGTTTTTATTTAAAAAACCTACTTTAATTTGCTTGGCGTAAGCTTCGTTTTCTGCATCCGAAGATTGTATGAGAATGGGAGTATACTTATTATCCGATTTTATTTTTTTTGCGAGATAAAGGCCTGCTAATTTTTCTTTTTTCCCATGATGTGAATAGGACATATCAGTAATAATACCATGTAAGTTCTGGCGATATTTTTCGTAGAGGCTTGCGGCTTCTTCATAGGTGGTTGCGAGCAAAATTTTGGCTCTGCCTCTCATACGCAGCATTTTTTGGTGGTCGTTAAGGCCTTCCTGCATAAACCTAACCGATTGTCGTAGGATAATTTTATAAATATTTGGTAAATAAGCAGAATAGAACCGAACCGAATCTTCCACTAAAATAATAGCCTGAACTCCAACCTCAGTAATATCGTGTTCGGCATTCATTTTATCTTCGATCAATTTAATGATAGCTACTAATAAATCGGTATTGCCTAACCAAGCAAAAACATAGTCATAATGGGCCGTTCCGTGTTTGGCAAAACGAATAGATACTTCACGGCTAAAAGGCGCTAAAGCTACAATAGGTTTTTCAGGATATTCATTTTTTATTAATTTGGCAAATTCATAAGATGAAGAGCTTTCGGGAGCCAACATATTAATGATTAAATCAATATTTTCATGCTGCAAAACTTGTAATGCTTCTTCTTCGTTATTTACTATAATAAACTGCGGAGGGTATCGAAGATTGAGCGAAACATATTCCATAAATATTTTTTCATCAATACGACCATCTCCTTCAAGCATAAAGGCATCATAAGTACTTGCTATTAAAAGCACCTGATATATTCTGTTTCGCATTAAATTGCTAAACATAGTATCCGTAAAAATTTGCTGCAAGGGATCTACAGGGAATGAATTGTTAACCATAATAAATTTTCTTTATGCCGTAAAAATACAATTTTAATACTTTGGATGTCCTAAAGTCCTTGATAAAAACGATGTTTTCATAAGTTAATCTGCAAAAGTTTATAAAAGCTTGTGATCATTTCATCTAAATTGGTATTTTTACAAACCAAAATGATGAGATGGATATTTATTCCCAAATTCTTAAAAAATCTAAATTAAAACAAAAGCAAATAGCTGTTTTGATAGACCCAGACAAACATCAGGCTCATGAGTTTGATGCCTTGGCAAAAAAATTATCGGCTTTCCCACTGGACTATTTTTTTATTGGCGGAAGTCTGCTTAGTAATGATATGCTCGATGTTTGCTTAACAGCGTTTAAAAAAGAAACGGATATTCCTATCGTTATATTTCCGGGAGGGATTATGCAGGTGAATAAAAAAGCGGATGCTTTACTATTCTTGTCTTTAATTTCGGGGCGTAATCCTGACCTGCTTATAGGCAAGCAAGTAGAATCGGTTCCTTACATTTTAGATTCCGGTTTAGAGCCTATTTCAACAGGATATTTACTAATAGAAGCCGGAAATATAACCACGGCTCAATATATTAGCCATACACAGCCTATCCCGGCTGATAAACCTGAAATAGCTGCTTTGACGGCTAAGGCCGGCGAAATGCTCGGAATGAAATTGATTTATCTTGATGCAGGCAGTGGTGCAAAAAATAGTATTTCTGCTGAAATGATTTCTGCTGTTAAAAATATTATTGATGGCCCACTAATAGTAGGTGGTGGAATAAAAACCGCTAAAGAAGCCAAAGAAAAACTTGATGCCGGTGCCGATATTATTGTTATTGGTAATGTTTTGGAAAAAAATCCCGATCTTTTAAATGAAATTATTTTGGCTATATAATTTCGAATAATAGAATAATATCCCCCCTTTTGTTCGATCAAATGA
>Ga0256827_10001882_pt1 | contig 13555 bp, 15 predicted proteins | sample CV84metaG_FD_185977 | JGI IMG/M metagenome (GOLD analysis project Ga0256827, IMG submission 185977) | Hydrothermal vent microbial communities from East Pacific Rise, Pacific Ocean - CV84 | ecosystem: Environmental > Aquatic > Marine > Hydrothermal vents | place: Pacific Ocean: East Pacific Rise... | reverse complement strand
TTTGACATTCACTCTCCTTTTTCACTCTTCATCGCTATTTCAAACTTTTTTAGGTATAATCGCCGAAATTATACCCAAATTACGTTTGGGTACGCTATAAAAAAAGAGGATATTTATGACATCAACACTTTTAATCGTACAAATAGTATTAGCCATCGCAATTACCATTGCTGTACTTCTACAAAAAAGTTCAAGTATTGGACTTGGGGCATACAGTGGCAGTAATGAATCTGTATTTGGAGCAAAGGGACCTACAGGATTTCTTTCAAAGGCTACCTTTACCCTTGCGTTTGCATTCATTGTAAACACATTGGCACTTGGGTACCTTTATACTGCACAAAATAGTAGCTCTGTTGCCGACACAATCGTGCCTAAAAACAATGCTGCTGTTCCAGCTGCACCCGTTACACCACAAAGCACTACACCAGCAGCACCTGCTGCACCATCAACGAAGTAGCTGTTATACGGGAGGATTTACCTCCCTTAACCTTACTCCCCACAAAACTCACTAAATACATAACAAGGTAAAAAAGGGTAAAATCTGCCTATTACAAATTACCCTAGGAGAACGTTATGGTAAACGACATTTTAGAACAAACCTCTACAAATATGGAAAAGAGTATTGAAGCACTGAAAAGAGATTTTTCAACTCTTAGAACAGGAAAAGTGACTACAGGAATTGTGGATAACATTAAAGTAGACTACTATGGTACAATGACTGCCCTTACACAAGTGGGAAATGTGATTGCTACTGATGCAACAACAATCAGCATTACACCTTGGGAGAAGACACTACTTCCTGTGATTGAAAAAGCCATTCAAGAAGCAAACATTGGGGTCAACCCTAACAATGATGGTGATTTTATTAAACTTTTTTTCCCACCAATGACCTCTGAACAAAGACAAGAGATTGTAAAGCAAGCCAAAGGGATGGTTGAGCATGCCAAAGTTTCTATCAGAAATGTAAGAAAAGAGAGTAACGATAAAGTAAAAAAGCTTGAAAAAGAGAAAGAGATTAGTGAAGACGAGTCTAAAAAAGCACAAGATCAAGTCCAAAAGATCACCGATGAATTTGTTACAAAAGTAGACGAAGCTTTTAAAACAAAAGAAGCTGATATTTTAAAGGTATAATGATGAATGTTGAACAGGTCTACAAAGATGCAAATGCTCTGCTTGACGGGCATTTTCTTCTAGCCAGCGGTAACCACTCTTCTCGTTACTTACAAAGTGCAAAAGTCATGGAGTACCCTAAAAAAGCTGCCATGCTTACAGATGCTCTTGCAGCCATGATAAAAGAAGCTGGTATCGAAGTAGATACTGTTTGTGCTCCTGCTCTTGGTGGGGTTCTTACAGGGTATGAATTGGCACGTTCTCTAGATGTACGTTCTATCTTTGTAGAGAAGAAAGAGGGGGGTATGGAACTCCGTCGTGGATTTACTATAGCAGAAGGTGAGAAGATCATCATTTGTGAAGATATTATTACAACAGGTGGATCTGCACTCAAAGCTGCTAAAGCCATTGAGGCACTAGGCGGCAAAGTCGTTGCTTTTGCATCACTTGCCAACAGAGGTTTTTGTAAACGTGTAGGCGGTAATGATACAGCAAAAGCTGAATGTTCTCTGCCAGAGGAAACACCACTTTTTGCTCTAGATGACTTTACCTTTGAGATGTACGCACCAGAAGATTGTCCTCTTTGTAAAGAGGGAAAATCTGAAGCGATCAAACCTGGAAGTAAAAGCTAGCACTTTTTATTGCTCTGCTCTCCTTAAGGATATCTCCTTTGGGGAGATACTTATCCTACGATATTCTCCAAACTACAGCACATAGTTCTACGTCGATATCTGTCTTGCGTGGTTTCATACTATAGGTTTCTATCTCACAATTATCTACATTGTATTTTTCATTGATTGCATCTATAGTATCTTCAAGTTCATATTCTAATGCTTCTATATCTTCTTGGATTGCGACCATTCTTTCTTGGGCTCTAGACATATCACCACGCTCTTTTAAAATATTTGATCCTTTCTTGAATGCACGTCCTATTTTGGTAGGGCTGGTACGTCCAAAGAGTGCACCAAGTACTGCAATACCCGTCTCTATCATGGATGATGTAGAGTCAGATTCCTCTTTCTCTACACGTGCTTTGGCACGGCTAAGTCTATCGAGAAGGGTTTTCTCTTTTTTACCATAGCGTGTTTGTAATTTTTCTATCTCTTGCTCTTTTTTATCATTGAGCATATCTTGCACTCTTACTTTAAAGTCTGATTCTGACTCTCCTACCTTAGACTCCGATTTAGGGGATACACAACGAAGAAGCTCCAAGTTTTGCTCTCTATAAAGAGCCTCTTTAAGTTCACGTATTGCTTTTTTAAGTCCTTTATCTTCTAATACTACTTTGGGAAGTGGTTGAAACTTTGCTTTACTTGGTGCATTATACGGATAGTTTTCGAAACTCTCCTCTTCTTCTCTTGCCTCTTCCCAATTAAGACTTTTTTGACCTTTTTCTACCACCAACGAAAGCACAATATCTCGTTCTTCATCTATCCCTTTACGCTGATTATAAAAATGTACTTTGGCGATGGCTCCCAGTGTTGGTGCATAGGTATTGGTTTGACTTGGATCCAATTCAAAATACTGAGTAATAGAGTCATCAATATGTTGAAAACTCTCCAGTTTACTCTTTTTTTGTATCATCGTATCAACCGTTTCTACTTCGATACTTTGTGCCTCTTTCTGCTCTTGCATCAAAGCACTTATCTCGTCACGTTTCAGTGGTCCTTTTAAATATGACATCACCCAACGTGTAGAGAAGAGACGGATATCTTCTAAATGTGCTGATTTTAAGAAGAATGTTCTCTTTTGAAGATTTGCCAATAGGGTTTTGATTTCTGCTTTATCGTAACTCGCACCTACTTTACCCCCGAGTCCATCTATCACACGCTCTATATCTTGTGTTGTTTGCAATCTACCGATGAACCATGTTCCTATGTTTGAAAGTCCTTTATAGTCCAGATCAACAGGGTTTTGTGTACTAAGCACTACGCCTACACCAAAGGCTCTCGCCTGCTTAAGAAGCAATAGCATTGGCTCTTTGCTTGGTGGATTCTTAGTAGGAGGGAAGAAACCATAGATCTCATCCATGTAAAGTATCGTTTTAAGTGCTGATGTACCACTTTGTCTTCGCATCCATGCAATGTATTTGTTCAGTAAAAGTGTGACAAAAAACATACGTTCATTGTCGTTTAAATGTGAAATAGAGAAGATAGCTACTTTGGCTTTTCCATTCTCATCATAAAGAAGTTTTTGTATGTCTAGACTGTCTCCTTGTAACCAAAGAGAAAAAGAGGGACTGGCAAGAAGTGAGTTGAATTTGGTTGCCAATTTAAAACGTGCCTCTTGAGGGTAAAAATCATCTAAAGGTAAAACCCCTATCTTTTTAAAACTTGGATTGATAATCTTACCAATAAGACTCTCTATGCTCATATCTTCATCATTGAGCCATGCCTTGGTAATGATCTGGGCTAAGAGGATATACTCTTTAGACTCCAGTGGCTCAGCTACTATCCCTACTAGAGAGAGCAGTGATACAGTTGTACTTTTTAGATAGGAGGTAAAGGTATCACTGTCTTCCATCACTTCATGTGGTGGTGTCTCAAGTGAGGACATCACATTGATGGCTACCCCAGCGGAAGAGCCTGGTGTATAGATGGTTTTACTAACCGCTTGTAGTTTTGCCACACGCTGGGTTGTCTGTCCCCATGACTCTACCCCCTCTTTCCAGATCGTTGAGATCTTTTTAGCATAGTCCAAGGGCTCTTGTTCTTTAGCTCTGGCTTCATCTTCTACCCATGGTTCAAATGCGTTAGCTGAAAAGTTACTGTCCACCAGACAAAGGTTGCCCATATCACCTTTTGGATCGATAATAATAGAGGGGATATTGTCTATCGCTGCCTCTTCAATAATACCCACACCAAGACCTGTCTTTCCAGATCCTGTCATACCGATGATAGCTGCATGTGTTGTAAAATTTTTATTTTTAAGAAGGGTCAGTGCTTCCGTAGCTTCCATACTCTTTTTATCTACATCTTTCCCCAGATAAAATAGTCCCAATTTTTCATAAATCTCTTGCATCTGTTATTCTCCTACATTCATAGAATTATTGTAACAAAATTTTAAAAGAAGAAGGCTTATGGTATGGGAGGAGTTACTGTTTTGTTTATATCTCTTTGAGGTGGTAGATTTCTTCTTTTATTTTTGGTTTTATTTGTCTGTTTTTCTTCTTTTTTCTTCTTTTTAGGTGGTTTAGGCTTTGAAATTCCCTGTACCATAAAAGTGATAGGCTCTTTCCCTTTTTGCTGAAGCAGTACCAATACTTTATCTTTTTTCCAATAGACATCAAAAAGCTCTACCCCTTTCATGATGGGATTGACTTCCACTTTCTCTTCTGTACGCGTAGGCAGAGTGTATCCTACTCCTTCAATTCGGGCTAAAGTATTGTTTTGCTTAAGTACAACCCAGCATACTTTTGGAGAAGTAAGTGCATAAAGTGAATTTTGTGTCTCCTCTAAACAGAGTTGTGTAAATTCATCTTTTTTAATACTCAAGTTTCCATCTGAACTGGCAATATCCAGATAGAGGACATCGGTTGCCTGTGTGATCTTTTTTGATCTTTCCAGATATTTGAGAAGATGTTCGTTAGAGTTACGAAGTAGGTCTACAGAGCTGTAAAGTGCAGGCAAAATAATACCAAGAAGCACTATAGAGATTAGCACTTCTATGAGTGTAAAGGCGTGACGCTTATGCATCTTCTTTAGCCATCCATAAGCCCAACACGGATCGCTTCTTCATAACTTGTCTCTCCAGAAAGAAGCATCTCTTTAAGCTTATCCGCTATGGTTCTCATACCATTCTTTTTCATAGATTCTCTTACTTGATGGTCATTAAACCCATCCTTCATCATCTCTTTAACACTGTCATCTATGATAAACAGTTCCCCTATGGCTTGTCTTCCTTTATACCCTGTAAAATCACACTCTTTACAGCCTACAGCCTTAAAATAGAGTTTCTCTTGAGGGACATCTATCTCCTCTGTAATGACAGGAGAAAGCTTGGTTTCCTCTTTACAATGTACACATAGTTTTCTCGTCAACCTTTGGGCAAGTACCCCTAAAAGTGTGGAGGAGATAAGAAAATTTTCTATCCCCATATCCATAAGACGGCTCAGTGATGAGGTTGCATCGTTGGTATGCAGTGTAGAGAGTAACAGGTGTCCTGTTAGTGCTGAACGCAAAGCGATATCTGCTGTTTCAGAATCCCGTATCTCCCCTACCATGATAATATCAGGATCTTGTCTTAAGATGGAGCGTAACCCAGAAGCAAAGGTAAGTCCTACTTTGCTGTTTACCTGTATCTGAGAAATGTTTTCAGCATTGTACTCCACAGGATCTTCTACGGTAATAATATTTTTATCTGGTGTAGAGATATGCTGCAAACACGCATGAAGTGTGGTAGATTTACCAGACCCTGTAGGCCCTGTTACCAACAGCATACCATGGGCATGGTTGAGAAGCTTATAGAGGTTAACTGTAATGTCTTCTTGAAATCCCAATGATTCCAATGTAGGGATATGCTCACTTTGTGCCAAAATCCTCATTACCACTCTTTCTCCGTGATAGGTAGGGAGGACAGAAACCCTTACATCAAGGGTCTTTCCTGAAATTGTGATCTGCGTACGTCCATCTTGTGGGACTCTCTTTTCAGAGATATCCAAATTGGAGATTACTTTAATACGGTTGATCACCAACCCTATAATAGTTCGTTCCAAATCAAGATGTTTTTTCAGTGCTCCATCTATACGAAGTCGCACTTCTCCTTTTTTCTCTTGGCTCTCTATGTGAATATCACTTGCCCCTTTTTTAAGGGCTTGAAAAAAGAGTGAATTAACCAGCTTGATAATAGGTGCCGAATCCTCACTTGAGAGAAGATCTTGTGAGTTACGGATGAACTCAAGCAGATCACCTTCTACCTCTATAAGCTCTTCAGAGGTCGTGGACATCTCTTCAAAGTCTGAGCCAGTCTGGATCTCTAAAAACTTATTTTTAAGTCTCTCAAAACTCTCTTCATCTAAAAGAGTGATCGGGTAATCCAGAGAGAGTTTTGAAAGATGATTGAGTGCATCACCTAAACTTTTTTGTTCAACAATCGCTGTTTTTTTACCCTCTAGTGTACTAAAGAGTAAAGCATGCTTCAGTGCCAGCTTGTGGTTGATCTCTTCTTCCCAGAGAGGCTCAAGATTTACATCTTCTAGACGAGGAAACTGCATCTTATTGCTCCTCTACCACACGATTCAATCTATTTCTTCGTACCCTGTGTCTGGCTGAAGAGGGGGCACTATCACTATATGTTTCTTCATATTCAGACTGACTGTTCAGCCCTCTTCTTACATACGTATTGTATTTCCCTTGTATCTCTTCAAGTTCATTTAATGCTTGACGCAAACGCTGAAGATCCCCACTTTTTCTTACGATATACGGGGTAAGGTAGATGACCACATTGATCTTGCTTGTCGCATCACCATCTGAACTGAAAACACGCCCGATAAGAGGAAGGTCTCCCAAAAATGGTACTTTTGTTGTACTTTTTCCTCCTGACTCCTTAATCAGTCCACCCAGAATGATCGTTTCACCATTATTTACGATGGCATTGGTTGTCACTTTACGTTTTGTTGTGGTAGGTCTATCTGCAGCAGAGTTAGACCCCGGTACGATATCTTCTATCTCTGCCTCCACTTCAAGGGTTACTTTGTTGTTGCTAGAGAGTCTTGGTTTTACTTTTAGGGTAATACCGATATCCTCTCTTGAGTAGTTGTTGATAATATTTCCTTGCCCCTGTGTTGACTGCTGTGCTTGTGTCAAGATAGATTGTGTTTGTCCTACTTGAATCGTGGCTTCTTTGTTGTTTGTACACAAAACAGAGGGCTCACTCAAAATATGTGCCGCACCATTTTGCTTCAGAAGATCTATTTTTGCTCCAAGAGCAAACACTTCTGAAATTCCATTAGAGAATTTAAATGGTCTCTCATCGCTTGTATATGGATTACCATTATTATCATATTTAGTTGTTGTGCTATTTAGGAAACCCATAAGTGATTGAGAGACCATTAAAGAGGAGGCTCCCATATTTGCTGCGGCAGAGTAGAGTCCTTGTGACGTAATCTTCCCGCTTTCAAATCCATACTTTACCCCTATTTGCTCCTCAAGATTCCTGTTGATCTCTACGATGCGTGCCTTCACATACACTTGCGCTTGAGGAACATCTATTTTTCTTACTGTCTCTCGTATATTTTTTATCTGCTCCCCTGTGGCTAAAATGATCAAAGAATTTCTTTCAATATCAGAAACCACCATCGCTTTACTTGGTGGCTTACCGCCTTTTTTTGATGTTTTTATCTTTACAGAGTTCATCTGGGCAACAAGTTTAGAGAGTATTTTTTCCATCTCTTCTACATTGGAATTTTTAAGTCGAACCACATACATCTTTTGTGTTTGATCCTCACCCTTCATATCGAGTTGTTTAATATAGCGGAGCATACGACTATTGTTTTCTGGTTTCCCTACCAAAATAACAGAGTTGGTTGCTTCATCTTTAAAAATATCTACTTTTTCACTTTCAATCGTTTGAGGGAAAAGTTTTTTTGCCATACTCTGTGCATTGGTAAAAACATCTTTCACGCTTGAATTTTGAAGCTTGACGATCGTTGATCTTTTTTCACCTCTCTCTTCTACTGCCTTGATAATCTTTGCCACAGAGCGTAGTGTTCTTGGATTGGCTGTAATCGCAAGGACATTATTCTCTTTAAATGAAATTACTTTTGCATTTTTATGGAGCAGTGGTTTGATCTTGGCACGAATCACTGCTGCGTTAGATGTTTTCAGAGGGAACATCACTGTTTTCATTGTATCCCCTCCGATACTATTACTTACGGGAAGTCCTTCACCTGCTGCATTGACCGTTTTAACCACCTTGTAGAACTCTCCTTGGTCTATGAGTGTAAATCCTTTACTCTGCAAAATAGAGTTTGCCAATGGGAAGAGTGAACTCTTTTTGATCGGGGCAGTGGTCACAAAATTGATCTTCCCCTTAAGGTCACCCTCGATCAAAATATTTTTCTGTGTGATCTTCGAGACCATCTCTATAAAATCTTTCACACTCAAGTCTCGAAAGTTTACATCCACCTTCTCTTCTTCAGCATATACTCCTACCGATAACAATAGCAATATACTCAACACAATTTTAGTTAATTTCATATTCTAGCTCCATTTCTTCTTTTCCTCTTTGAATGACCAAGGTAGCATTCTCTATATTCCGGATATTCTTATACATACTAAATGCTGCATTATAGCTATTTATCTCTTGTCCATTCATAGACTTGATAATATCACCTCTTTTCACACCCAGTTTAGCAAAGGGGCTATCTCTTTTTACAAAAGTGATCTTAAATCCTTTTATAGCTTTACCCTCTTTGATCTCTGTGATACCTATATCTTTATAAACCTCTTTTAAGTTCTTTGCATAATGATCAAGCAGTGACCTGTCAATGATCTTATGGTCTCCTGCATCTGTCACATCTCCTTCTGGTTTCACAGAAGAGGGGGCAGAGGAAGAAGGGGCATCCTCACTTTTGACGCTACGAATACTTTTACTGTTGTCTTTCCCTTTTGTCAATGCAACCCTGTATGTTTTTGCTGCTTTGCTAAATGTTGCGAAAGTACTTCCAGCACCCTCAAGCACAAAACCATTGATTTCATCTCCTTTAGAGAGTACTTTTGTTTTATTTTTATATCTTACAGTAATGACCGTCACATCAGAAGCATTATAGATCGCTAAAAGTGTAATATCTTTTATGCTTCCTACATTTTTTTTCGGAGCGGTTTTCTGTATGGGAGCAGGGGCAGCATTGGGTGTTAACTTTACACGGTAATACAATGACTTGTTCCCTGTTTCTTTAAGATGATCTACTCCTACCGAAGGAAGCCAAAGTACCTCTACAGCAAACCATAAAAGTTTGACAATCAGCAATACCAACAATAAAGCTACCAAGTTTTTAAAAGTTTCAGGCTTAAAAAGATGTTTCATAGTGCCATCCTTTCTCATCTTTCTTCAAGTGTGACTTTATCATTTCTATCTCTTGTGCTTCAAGGAAATCTAGGTGTAGCTTTCGTTCTTTTAGCGCTACATCTCCTGAAACTACACCAAATACTCCTTTGGCATCTACCGCTATACTTAATGGGCTTACAAGAGAAGAAGATAAAATCAGTTTATCTGTTTTTTGGGGAGCCATCTCTTTTAATGAATCATCCAACAAAAGGTCATTGATCTGCAACTTTGAATAAAAAAGAAGGGTAAAAAAATCTATTTTTTCAATATTGAGCACATTGATCCCTTTATAATATACGGTAGCTTTGTCAATCGTTAATGAAAAAACACCTTCATCTATATTCTGTTCATTGATCTCTATCCCTTGTTTTGCGAGCTCTTTTTCAAGCTTGAAATAGAGTTCCTGTTTTGGCATACATACCAAGAGCATAAACCAAAGTATAAAGAGTGCTATAAAAATCTTTTTTACCATTTGCATTTGAGCTCCACATGATAAGATGATCCACTTTTTTGAATATCTAAAAATTGTATCTGTACCGCTAGATTCATTACTTTCATGATCAGGCGGTTTAACTCTGTTGCACTTAATCCTGCATACACAGCTGTTAACTTTTTACCTTTTTTGCTCCACGTTACTTTGGCTGCAGGAATTGTATTTTTTAAAGCTGTTATTTTTTTAGGGAGCCCTTTGTCTGCCCATACTCTTTTTAGTGCAATGATCTCTTTGAACTCATCAACCGAGTGTTGCAGTGATGATGCCTCTTTTGTACTAGAAGAGACTTTAATGTTTTTATAAAGAAAAGCACCCATCAATAGAAGGAGAGAGAGTAGGACAGCCAGCTCATTTTGATATTTTTTTAAATTCATAATGCCCCCTCAATTTGTACTTTCTTTCCATTTAAAACTTTTACTTTGGCAAACTTCTCATCTTTTGCCAACACTTGAAGACGTTTTAAGACAGCATCATCGGTATAGGAGAAGAGTGCTTTAAAGCCTTTATCTTGTACTGTCAGTGAGATTAATGTTGACCCTTTGAAAATCAATTTAGAAACTCTTTTTATTGTCTCTCTCTTTTGTTTCTCTTTTGTTTCAATATGTGTATACTTCTGAGCAACACTTTCCCTTTGTATCTTGCTTTGGAGTATAGGGTGATCTTCTAAAAGCATTTGCATCTCTTCTTCTATCTCAGATGAACTGTTGGTATAGCGGGAACCCTCTACAAAGAAGATGGCAGCGAAGAGGATAAACAGCGTACTCAACAGTGCTGCTTGTGTCACATCCAATAGTGACCCTTGCACTCCTCCCCCTATAGAGATACCTGTTTTTGGCGTAAAACTATCATCAAAAGTTAAAGGCTTTGTCTCCTCTTTTAATGCCTGCCTAGGTACTACTACGACTGTATTTTCCATGACTACCAATGCTTCTTTCTCTCCTAAAAACATGGGTGCAGTAAATGCATCTACTGCTTGTTGTGCAAAAAATATTTTAGAAACTTTTTCTGGCTGGATTCCTTTAGAGAGAAGCAGAGATCGTATTTGTCCTAAATTATACGCTATAAAAATCCATTGCTCTTCTTCCTTGTATACAAGATAGCTATACTCTCCTACCTCTTCAAGCAACCCTTCAAAGAGTGAAGGTGCGATCTTTTTAGCCTGATAAAGATATTTTACAGGGATATCTTCTCTCTTTAGCGTATAATATTGTGGTGTCAGCATTACATTGACATCATGAGATAAAAACTGACGCGGCATCTCCGCATGAACCAATAGTAGTTCCTTATTACTTCCCATAAAATTCAAAATTCTTTACCTCTCCTTGAATATCTACAAACTTAAATTTAAATCTTTCTCCCGCATACCCATAAGATACTTCACATTGAGATTGCGGTAAAAACTTTTGTGCAAAAAGTGCTGGAGTATACTCCCCACCCAAATTTGAAACAAATGTTTTTAGTCTTGTTTCTCCCTCTTTCCAATCTTCCTTCACGGTTGAAAGATCTAGATTAAAGAGCATAGAGATAAGGTCGACAGAGAGGTAATTTCCATCCATCACATTCTTACTGGATTCTTTTTCAATCTTATTAAAGACAAAAAACTTTTTCCAAGGTATCTTTCCAACCTTGAGATCATCTGCTTCAAATTGATATTTGCTTAAAATATTTTCAAACTGTTTATATGACATAATACCATTTTTTTGCCGAAGTCTGCTTTGCTCCTTCTGTACAAACTTTTTCTTACCCCCGATCTCTTCAAGAAGCATATCCTTCAGCATTGTTGCATCTTCTAAACTATAATTTTGTACAATATTTTCAAAAATATCTTCCGCGGTATTGTACTGAACTACCATACGTTGATTGTTACCTTCTCCAAGCCAATTGATATTGATACCATTTGCCAAAGGACGACAGTGCAGTCTCAATGAAAATCTTTGATCTGGCGTGTTTAGTGCGGTAGATTTACTATAGAGTACTTGATGTTTACCTTTAAGCTTTTTAAATCTTTTTTGAATATCTGCATAATAAAGATTACCCTGAATCAGTGCCTTTGTATAGCTGGCATCTCGTCTGACTATGTCAAGATACCCTATAAGCACACTGGTCAATGCAATAATCACTGCCAAAACAGAGAGTGTAATAATCAGTGCAAACCCTTTTTTTTGAGGAACCTGCGATGCTATGGTTTGTACGGGTTTATCCATTTAAAAGCTCTATTAAAGTAAAATCTTATTCGAAAGATTATTATATCAAAGCAAACTAAGGATTAATGTGAAAAAAGTAAAAATGATAAAAACTAAAAAATTAAGAGCAGGATTTTCTCTCATAGAATTGCTCATTGTTATCGTTATTCTTGGAGGGCTTGTAGCCGTTGTTGCTCCAGGACTTATGGATTCAGCAGATCAAGCAAAGAGAGATACAGTATGTCTTAAAATGAATGATCTAAAAAAGAGACTGGATATGTTCAAGCTTGACAATGGGGTTTACCCTGATACAGAAGAGGGATTTGAAGCACTTTTAAGCAACCCAGATGCAGATAGATATCCAAACTATCGTGCAAAACCGTATCTAAAAAAACTTCCTAAAGATTCATGGAGAACACCTTTTGTCTATATCAAAAAAGGCTCAGACGTGGAAATTATCTCTTTTGCTGCAGACCGAAAAGAAGGTGGTGATGAGAACAACAAAGATATACTCTTTTCTGGATGTAACAAATAGTAAGCTCCATGTATCTTCAGAAAATAGCTCCGATGCATAAAGGATACTCTCTTATAGAGCTTCTTATTGTTATTCTTATTGTTTCTATGGTCTATTTCTTAGGATTCAGTGGCTTTGAAAAACCAAAAAATGAACCCAAAGCACTCACTGCTTTAAATCTAAAATCTACCATTATGAAAGCAGAAGGATACCACGGAAAAGCAACATTGATGTGTACTAAGAAATGTCGTTTATGCTACTTAAGAAAAGGTGTTACTGGGATGTTTAAACCCTATACACATGGTATTGATCTTAAAAATACTGAAGCATATACTGTGGATGAAAGAGATTCTCTATTACGCTTAGAGTATGGACGCTATAAAGATGAAAAGGTATGCTTGGTCATAGATTTTTATAACAATGGAAGCTCAACCCAAATTATTTTAAAAAATGAAGATGGTATATTCTTTTTACCCTCTTTTTTTCAAGAGGCTCAAAAAGTGGGTGCACTTTCAGATGCCAAAGCACTTTGGCTTAAAAACAGTGATCTTGTCTCAGACAGTGGGAAATTCTATTGAAAACCATCTATCAACCTAAACCATTACTACGTCCTGCTTTTACCATTATTGAGATATTGGTCTCTGTGATCATCCTCTCTGGATCTATTGTGTATGCACTGCAGATCCATAGCCAAAATCATAAACAGATCGTCTACATCTCTGAGAGAAATAAGCTCTCTTTACAAGACTCCCTCTTTTTATCAGAGAATGTGTTACGATACCATAAAGACAAAAAAGAAGCGTATGAAGTACTACGTAACTACTTTTCTGTAAAAGAGTTAAAAAGTAGAGAGATACTCAAAAAGATTTCTAGAGAATTTTTTATTCCTGAGCAAGTGAAGATCCTTCCTCCTCCAGATATCCCTGGATCAAGTGCACTTGTTGATGAGATCAGTATAAAAGATAGATATAGTGCATCATACTTTCATTGCAAGATTATACGGTTCTAGCTGATCTATTGACTGTTTTTATAAAGCCTATAAAAACAGCAACCCCCAATAACAGCAAGAGTGCATTTCCTATAAGATCATGTGACCAATAAAAATTCTCTTCCCCTCCTTCTTGTACCGCATAGACTACGATTAAGATACGCATAATATTTACTATGAAAAAAGATACATATCCCATAAGCATCCATAAAAATTTATCG
>Ga0256827_10001881_pt1 | contig 13561 bp, 11 predicted proteins | sample CV84metaG_FD_185977 | JGI IMG/M metagenome (GOLD analysis project Ga0256827, IMG submission 185977) | Hydrothermal vent microbial communities from East Pacific Rise, Pacific Ocean - CV84 | ecosystem: Environmental > Aquatic > Marine > Hydrothermal vents | place: Pacific Ocean: East Pacific Rise... | reverse complement strand
GTTTCAGGAGAAAATCCATATTTTGATAATAGTTTGCTTGCATCATTTTGCCCAAAAGCAGTAAATGAAATCAGCACAAATAACGAAATGTATATAATTTTCATAGTGTTGTTTTGTTTATTTTCCACTTGCATAATAATAAGCCAAACGAACTCCACCCCAGTGGTATTCATCTGCAATATTGAAGTTGGCTTGAATATCAAGTTTACCAAATCTTAATCCGATTGCTGGTGTTACTCCCCAACGATTTACACCAGAGTAGTATCCGCCACGAGCCTCGATATACAGTATCGAAACTTTAGCTCTAAGTCCTGCGGTAAACTCCCAAACCGACATATTTGGATGATCGGTGTGTACAATCCCTGATTGATCGATCCATGTTTTTTCTGGACCTGAGAAATCGTTCCATCCCAAATCAAAGCGAGCCGCTAATACTTTATTAAAGTTGTAATCGAAGTTTCCATATACTCCAAATCCATGAGAGTAACGCTCCATATTTCCCACAGGAAATGCTACACTGAATGAGTTTCCAGATACCCATCCTTTGTCTTGCGCACTTAGTTTATTAGTAAATGCTGTCATAGTCAAAAATGCAATTGCAATAAGTGTTAGTTTCTTCATCATTTAGTAGTTTTAATTGTTTTACAAATTTTAGCTTTAATATACCTTGAATTCAGGTACAAAAATACTCAAATAGATTATACTATAGAAACTTAGGGGGGGACAACCGGGGTGACAACTATAAACGCCAATATATCAAGGTGTAATGTAATGTGTGTATATTGTTTTTTGGCTTAAATTCCTTAAGGCTTTCTATATTGAATGAAATAGATTAGCTTTGCAAATACGTTTTATTTACGGCTAAAAGCATAAAAATGACTCTAAAAAACCTAATAAATATTGTCCTTCTACTATTTGTTTTAAATGTTCAGACTGTTGTTGCACAGATTGCTCCTATTGAATCAAAAGAACAGCAAGATAAGTTAACTGCATATGCAGATTCCTTCTTCCTTCTTGGGAATTATTATTTTATTGATAATCAAGACAGTTCGAGGATTGCATATTCAAGAGCTTTGGAATATTATGTTTCACAAAATAATATGCGTAAACAAATGCTGTGTTTTTCTCGCTTATCGGCTCTTTACGACAATTTGGGAAATACAGACACCGCTTTAGTTCTTGCCTATAGGGCGGTTAGTATTGGCGTTAGTAATGGATATGACACAACTTTAGCCGAAACCTATCTTCGCTTAGGGGTTATGTATAAGGAGATTGGTGAATTTGAAAAGTCGAAAGAATTTTTTTATAAAGTAATTGATAAGGGTTTCCCCAATACCATGAATGGTGCTTGGGGTGGATTAGGAATTTTGTATTCCAATATCGAGGAGTATGATAGTGCTCGTTTTTATATCGAAAAATCAATTCAATATTTTGAAGCTCAGGATGCAAATTCGCATGTTGTATTATTTAACTTAGCTTCATTATATGGTTCTATGGGAATCAACTGTTTCGATATGGACAAACCCATGGAAGGTTTACGGTATTTTGAAAAAAGTTTGCAGATTAGCCGACAGATTGGAAATCAAACGAATATTGTTTCCAATTTGCTTAATTTGTCCATTGCTTATGATATGAGCGGACTTTCATCAAAATCGGAAGGAGTATTGGAAGAGGCTTTTGAAATTGCTGATAGTTTGGGTAACCAAAAACTTAAAACTCGAGTTTTCTTATTGATGTCGGATCATTATTATGAGATTAAAGACTTCGAATTGGCCTATAATTATCTAAATCGCTATCATTTATTAAAGGATAGCTTAAGAAAGCTCGACTATCAGAAATCATTACATAAGAGTGAATTAAACTATCTCCAGCAAATTCAAGAAATAGATTTGGAGCGAGTGGAATTAGAAAAAGAGAAAAATCAGCTGCGCTTTATTATTATTATTGGAGTGTCGAGTTTACTTTTTATTTTTATTACCCTTTATTTATTTCGAAAAGTAAATGTTCGTACTAAGGAAAAGAAAAAATTTGAAAGAAAATCGAAGCATTTAGGTAAACGATTGGAGGAAGCTATAAAGCAGTTGCAGGATTTCGATCAGAAGTTAGAAAAACAAAATAGTTTAATATTACAACTTCAGGAGGATTCGGAAGATCCGGAGAATGAAGATCGAAAGGAGATTATAAAAGAGCTTGAGAATCGAAAGATTATTCTCAATGAAGATTGGGTTAAATATATGGAGACCTTCAATATTCTTCATCCTAAATTTATGAAAGGGGTATTGCAAAACCACTCGAATTTAACAGAAGGAGATAAACGCCAACTGATTATGATAAAACTTGAATACAGCCGAAAGAAAACGGCTCTTATACTGGGGATTTCACCTGATAGTGTGAAAAGGGCACAGCAACGTTTATCACGAAAACTTAATTTGAAAGATATTACAGAGTTGAAGAGTTTTGTAGAATCGTTTTAATAAAAAAACTCGGCATCAGTTTCTATGATAGAAACCGATGCCGAGTTTGGTTTATTGAGTTTTTTATATTGTATTTTTTTGCTAAAAATAGTATCCAACTCGTGCTGTTGCCCATTGCTTATCCCCCGCAAAAGTGTATGATGCTTGAAAATCAAGTTTCCAAATAATAAAACCAACCGCAGGAAGATATCCCCATTCGCTTACGCCAGTGAAATAGCCCCCACGGCCTTCGAGATAAACCGGTCCAGCCGTAACTCTTAATCCTGCAGTAAATTCCCAAACTGACATATTTGGATGCTCAGTATGAACAACTTTATTTTGATCAATATATTCTTTTTCAGGTCCCGATACATCGTTCCATCCTATGTCAAGTCGAGCCGTAAGATGCTTATTAATGCTATAATCGAAATTGGAATATGCCCCGAATCCGTAGCCGTATTTATCTAAACCTTGAATTGGGTTCATATAGCTGAATGAGGAGTATATACGTAATTTTGAAACAGAAGTTATTGTGTCTTGAGCTTGAATTTTTTGTGCAATACTTAGCATGAAAATACTCAATAGAATAATGTAAATCTTTTTCATAATGTATATATTTAATTAAATGAGACTTTGTATTTAATAACTTTCTTACTATTAGAACTGTAAACGAATAATTCGTCACCTATTTTTTTGAGGAATGAAGGCGCATCAACTGCGAAACTTCCTGCATCAGCATAATTATGCTTATTGATTACTCTTACTGTATTGAAGTCGGCAAGTGAGATGTAGATATAATTAGCGTCTACTGCAATACCAGTATATCGTTCATCATCGGCAGAATTTTTATCGGTAAATTGTTTGGAACTGCGATCATAAACGCGAATAGCCGAATAATTTATATAAGCAGCATTTGGATCGTTTGGATCAGGTTTGGATAATTCACCTAAGCAAAAATAAATGCTTTTTTCATCAGAGCTATAATTAACTGATGCAAAAGAAGGGATGTCTAAGACCTTAGGTTTGCTGCTTTCGGTCGCTTTGTCTAAAGCAAAATAGACGATCTCACTTTCATCGTATATATAGGCCTTATTATAATCAAGGTAGCAAGTGGCTATAAATTTTGAACCATTAACGCTTTTAATTTTAAAAAAGTTCTTTTCAATTTTGCCGTTCTTTAGGTTGTAGAAGTTAACATCTTCAGATCCTTCGGTAGTCATAATGGCACCATTTACATCAATTCCTGATATACTAAAAGATGCCTTATGGTCGTCAGTAACTTTTTTTGATGTCATATCATATATAAGTATGTTGCTTGCATATCCTGCAACAATTGAATTTTCTGCAATACCAAAACCAATAATTCCTTTGCCAATCGGATATTCCGCTTCTTTATTAGCCACGACTGTTTTTGGAGTTGTTATCACCGCTTCGTTTGAAAAATCACGGGCTTTTGTGGTGAATGTTACCCCGCCAAGTATTACCGTATAGCTACCATTGCCATTGTCCTTTATTCCATCATTTGTACCATGTTCCTGACTTGGTCCTGTTTTGTTTGTGTCGTCGGTACTACCTTCATCTTTTTTGCAAGAGCTCATGCTTAACATGAATCCGATAATTGCGATTCCAATAATTTTACTGTTTATTATTCTCATAATATTATAAATTGTTTACTTTAATAAAGTACAAAAATACTTAAATAAGTTAATTGGGATGATTGTTTTGGGGGGACAATATGGGTGACAGGGTGTAAAGTGAAGAAATACAGTAATATGAAATGATTTTAAAATAAAAGTATTTCTTATAAATTTAACGAAAGCTGACGTTTTACATGAAATGATTTACGATGATAGGGGGTTTGTCCCAACTGCTCAACCGCAATAATATGCTTGCGTGTGGGGTAGCCTTTATTATTATTCCAATCGTAATTGGGAAATTCTAAATGCAGTTTTTGCATAATTGCATCGCGTTCGGTTTTAGCAAGAATAGATGCCGCCGCAATGGAAAGGTATTTACCATCTCCTTTTACAATGGTATGATAGGGGAGGTCTTGATAGGGATTAAAACGGTTTCCGTCAATAAGCAATTGCTCGGGTCTGATTTGCAATTGGTCTATGGCACGATGCATGGCTAAGAAGCTGGCATTAAGAATGTTTATTTTATCAATCTCTTGATGGCTCACAATTCCTATTCCCCAAGCCAATGCATTTTTAAGGATTTCGACACGCAAAAGGTCGCGCTTTTTTTCGTTTAATTTCTTGGAGTCATCTAAGAGTTCATTTTTATAATCCTTTGGCAAGATTACAGCTGCTGCAACCACTGGGCCAGCCAAACACCCACGGCCAGCTTCGTCACAGCCTGCTTCGATAAGCTTTTTGTTAAGATAGGGCTTGAGCATAGTTGGTATAATACAATTGAACGATTTCGAGGATTATAATAGATAAGATAATAAGGTTGAAGTAGAAGGTATTCTTTAGCTCTGCGAAAAAAATAGAAAGCAGTATGCTAAGTGGAATAAAGATTAATGTAGGGTGTGAAAACCACCATGGTCCTGATAGAAACTGAAGTAAAGTACTAATTATAAGGAGTGTAAATATCAAAGAAGTCGATTTGCGAATTTGAATAAGTTTCGAAAAAAGTTGGAGCATCACATTTACAACGGCATATATGGAGAGTAAAATAGTAATGAAGAAAGTGGCAATTGATAACCATAATTGAATGCCATTGCTAAAAAACGACCACTCTCCGTAATTAAAATGAAACTGATTCCAAAAGATAAATTCTTGATCGAAAATAAAACCATAGGTAAGTAAAAATAGGTAGGGTATTGCAAATGAAATCAAACTAATAAGTAGCTCGCGTCCTCGAAACAGAGATAAAACCATTAGCCCAATAATGAGAAATACGATAAACCAAATCATGTTTCCGTATACTAATGATGCTGTGGAAAAAAGAAAACCAGCTGTAAATAAATTTGGTAGTGTGTTTTCTAATTCGCTAATTGATAAAAGTCGAAACAAACCCCATGTTGTTAGTGTTGATGCTATAACCACAGGGTTGATTGAGGTTAAACTGGGATTTGAAAAGCTAAGTAAAAAATAGACTAATAGTATAATGAAATTGTCGCGAGGTACTAATTTATAATAGCTAACAATGAGTTGCAAAAGTAGGCCCTCAATAATAAGCAGAGCAAAATAAGTAATGAAAATTGCTAATGTATGCCCTTGGAGCCAATTAAAAACTAAGCCATATAATGGTCCAAATCCTTGAGGTGGGTATAAGCTAACATTATGATTCATCATTAAGGCTAAAAAGGCGATAATAATTCCAATCTGTAGCAGGAGAAATTTTCCGTTAAATAGTTTTAGAATCACGCTGTTAAATTAAGTCTTTACCTAAATCTTTTCGGTAGTATTTATTCGTAAATTTCACAGTTTCGGCAGCAGAAAAACTATAATTCATCGCTTCTTCAAGACTGTCGCCAAATGAAGTAAGAGCCAATACTCGCCCGCCACTTGTTACCACATTTCCATTTTCGTCTTGAGCAGTACCTGCATGAAACATGATACTCTTTTCAACCTGAGCCAATCCTCGAAGTACTTTCCCTTTTTCGTAAGCCTCGGGATAACCACCTGAAACTAACATGACCGTTGCGGCATATCGTGGGTCAAATTCCATTTCCACTTTCGAGAGTTTTCCTTCTGATGATTTTTTCAGAATATCTAAAAAATCATTTTTGATACGTGGTATTACAGACTCCGTTTCGGGGTCACCCATGCGTACATTATATTCAATCACAAGCGGATTGCCTTTCACATTCATCAAGCCAATAAAAACAAATCCATTATACTCCATTTTTTCAGCAGCGATACCATTTACGGTAGGAATAATGATTTGTTCTTCAACTTTTTTCATAAACGCCTCGTCAGCAAATGGGACAGGGGATATAGATCCCATTCCACCTGTATTTAGTCCAGTATCACCTTCGCCAATTCGCTTATAATCTTTGGCCTCTGGCAATACCACATATTCTTTTCCGTTGGTAAGCACAAACACTGAAAGCTCAATTCCATGCAAATATTCTTCAATCACTACACTTGCACCAGCAGAGCCAAACTTATTATCAAAAATCATTTTATGCAATTCGTCCTTGGCTTCAGATAAAGTGTCAAGAATAAGAACGCCTTTTCCTGCAGCTAAGCCATCAGCTTTAAGCACATAAGGAGCTTTAAGACTTGCTAAAAAAGTATAGCCTTCTTCGATGTTTTCTTCGGTAAATGTTTGGTGTTTTGCCGTTGGAATATTGTATTTATTCATGAACTCTTTGGCAAAGTCTTTACTGCCTTCCAATTGAGCGGCGGCTTTTGACATTCCAATAATGGCGATATTTTTAAGCTGCTTATCAGCTTTGAAATAGTCCCAAATACCTTCAACCAAAGGTTGCTCAGGTCCTACGACCACCATATTAATTTTATTGTCGATGACAAACATTTTAATTTTTTCGAAATCGCTAACTCCAATTTCGATATTCATTCCAAGTAGTGCAGTTCCCGCATTTCCTGGTGCAATATATAATTCTTCGAGCTGCTTGCTCTGTGAAATTTTCCATGCTAATGTATGCTCACGTCCTCCGGAGCCAAGGATTAGTACTTTCATGTTTGTGTAAATAATTAAATCTTATTAATACTTTGTAAATAAATACCCTGTCTTATGTTAAATGGAATTATAATATGGAGCGTCTTTCTAAAAATCAATCTTATATTTCCTTTTAATCCTTATATGGTTTAAAAATAATCGAACTAATGTGGTATTCATATAAATTTCGATAGATAATTTCTTCTAAGCTATTCAAATGGTTAATCCAATTCCAACTTGCTTCCAAAAGCCAAATCACCAGCATCACCAAGACCAGGCACAATATACGATTGAGCTGTCATTTCATCATCAATAGCTCCAGCCCAAATGCTAATATCTTTAGTGCCAATAGTCCGTTTTAAGTGGTTTATTCCTTCTGCTGAGGCAATTGCAACTACAATATGAGTATGTTTTGGTTTACCAAACTGCAGCATTTCTTGATAAGTTACCGCCATTGAAGCTCCTGATGCAAGCATAGGGTCGGCGATAATTAGTATTTTATCATCCAATACCGGGCTTGAAACATACTCCAATTTGATGTCGAATTTCCCATTTTTATGATGACGACGATAGGCCGAGATAAAAGCACATTCCGAAGCATCAAAATAATTGAAAAGACCTTGGTGCAATGGAAGTCCAGCACGTAAAATAGTTGCTAAAACGGGTAGCTGTTTGGGGAGTTTCATATGCGAAATACCCAGTGGTGAAACCACATCTTTATCCTCATAATCTAACGTCTTACTTATTTCATAGGCAAATATTTCACCTAAGCGCTCCATGTTTCTACGAAAACGCATACTGTCTTTTTGGATTTCTTGATCCCTAATTTCAGATAAAAATTTATTGAAAATGGAATTCTTTTCCCCCAGATTGATAACCATAGCTGCAAGATTAGTTTGTTTCTATTTAGTTTGTAAAGATAAGCTAATTGTTGCATTTGGAGCTTTGTGGCCAAAGCTTTTTTTTAGAAAACTATATTACATAGATATGTAAAAAAAACGTACTTTTACAAGTTCAGAAACAGCTTGCTCGCAATAACAAAATAAAATAAATGATAATATGATTAGAATCCTACATATCAGTTTAATAGCTATACTTTTCTTTTTTGTAAATGTGAATGCTTTCGCACAGCAATCCACTTCAGAAATTACTCAAGAGATATTCGATCAACATGATATTCATGTTTGTTCGCATACCAAGCAGCTTATGTTGGCCAAAAAACTCAAAGGGAGTACTTCTTTTGCCGCTTCAAATATTGATATTACTTATACTCGTATGCAGTGGGAAATAGACCCTGCGGTAAAATATATTTCGGGTGTGGTTACTCCTTATTTTATTGCAATGCAAGACCTAAATCAATTCAATTTGGAGAAGGATAGCAATTTAATTGTGGACTCAATTATTTATCATGGGCTGCCCATTACTTTTGCCGATTCTGCAGATTACCTAATGAATATTTATTTCCCAAATACAATCAACCAAACGATAATGGATTCGGTAAGTATTTATTATCATGGTGTTCCATCCTCAAGTGGATTTGGTTCTTTTGTTCAAGACGCTCATAATGGAGCCCCCATAGTGTGGACTTTGTCAGAGCCTTATGGAGCACGCGAATGGTGGCCATGCAAAAATGATTTGAGTGATAAAATTGACTCTATTGATGTGATTGTTCGTTGTCCACAAGGAAATCGTGTGGCTTCCAATGGGCTTTTGGTTAGTGAAATCCATAATGGGATTCAATCAATCTATCATTGGAAACATCGTCATCCAATAGCTGCTTATTTGGTAGCAATTGCAGTAACAAATTATGCAGTTTATTCTGATTTTGCCCCGCTTACTAACGATACAGTTGAGGTGTTGAACTACGTTTATCCTGAGGATTCGGCCTATGCTGTTGGTGCTACACCTGGCGTGGTAAGTTCTATTCAGTTGTACAGTAACTTATTTATTGATTATCCCTTTAAGGATGAGAAATATGGCCATGCCCAATTTGCTTGGGGTGGAGGAATGGAACATCAAACCATGAGTTTTATGGGAGGTTTTAGCTTTGGTTTAATGGCTCATGAGTTGGCACATCAGTGGTTTGGCGATATGGTTACTTGCGGTAGTTGGCACGACATATGGCTTAACGAAGGCTTTGCAACTTATTTGACAGGACTTACTTACGAAGCTGCTTCGAGCTTGCCTTATTGGGAAACCTGGAAACGTCAAACCATAAAAGATATTACAAAACTTCCTAATGGCTCGGTTTATTGTGATGATACTACCAGTGTGAGCCGAATTTTTAGCAGCCGATTATCTTATAGCAAAGGAGCTTATGTATTGCATATGCTTCGTTGGCAAGTGGGCGATTCGGCCTTTTTTGCAGGAATACAAAATTATTTGCAGGATGCAAGTTTAAGCTATGGTTATGCCAAGACTTCAGATTTGAAACATCATTTGGAAGTAAGTGGAAACCAGGATTTAACTGAGTTTTTCGATGATTGGTTTTATGGTGAAGGTTATCCAAAATATGATATGAAAGTGAAGCAATTGGATCAATTGAATTTAGAGATAACTCTCGATCAATCGCAATCAGATGCCTCGGTAAGTTTTTATGAAATGCCTGTGCCTATTCGTGTATATTATGCAGATGGGACAAGCTTCGATTATGTGCTAAATGATACGGTTAATAATCAAGTGTTTTCCTTAACAACAAAAAACTATATCGACTCAATTGCTTTCGATCCTGAACGTCATATTGCTTGCACATATGTTATCTCTTCGTCAAATGTTGGAATAAATGATTTGGCAAATGCTAATTCATCAATTACAATTTATCCAAATCCAGTGGAGGATTATCTTTCTATTCAAACGAAAGATAATGATATCCAGTCAATTGAATTGTATAATGCCGCAGGTAAATTATTAGAAAAACAAGACTTCAAAAAAGGCTCAACTGAAGTTAAAATAAATATGTTAAATTATGTAACCGGTTGTTATTTTGTACGTATCACATGCACAAATGTAACAACTATGAAAAAGATTCTAAAACAGTAAAATAATGTCAAAAGCGCTATGGATTGTTATATTTGCCTTTGCTCAACTCTTGGGATTTGCTCAAACAGATACCTTATACCAAGATGGTAAATATTTCAAAACCAATCTTTTCGTATATAATCCTGAAGTAGGTGATGGGTACAGTATCCATAAAATCATCGTAAATGAGGATACTATTGTCCACGATCTATCCACTAATGGTATAGAATTGGACTTTTCAAGCTTCGATCTGAAGGAGGAAGATGCCATACATATTCAAATTGTGTATGATGATGGCTATGAACCAACAATTGTAAATCCCGAAGCATTAAAAGGGGAACAAGCTTTCCGTTTTTCTCGGCCAAAGTTTTTTAAAGGAAATTTACAATGGCGGGTGTCAGGGAATGCAAGTGATTACCCCATCAATATTGAACACTATAAATGGGGCGAATGGCGTGTGGTAGGTGAGGTTGACCCTCTTGATACCATTAAAGCAAATTTATACCAATATGATATTCAACTGCACTCAGGAGTGAATCGAATTCGATTGACAACGATTGATGTACGCGGTGAAAGAGTGGTTTCGAAAGAAACACGTTACTCACCTCCAAGGGTTGCACAGGTTACATTAGAATCGGTTAAGATAAAGGACGATATCGTATTTTCACGCGAAACCGAGTATGAATTATATGATATCGATGGCAACCTCCTGAAAAAAGGAATTGAGCGCTATGTTGATATGAGAGAGTTTTCCAAAGGGGAATATTGGCTCAATTATGATAATGCTACGATTCAAATTAAGAAGAAGTAGATTTTTTTTACAATTACTATCAATTCCTCCTTTTTTTATGATTTTTTAAATTAATAGTCACATATGAATATATGTAGAGGGTGCAAATTGGTTACCTTTGCGCTTTAATTATTGAAGAAACAATTTAATTTTTGAATTATGTCAGATATAGAAATAGCACAAGGAGTGCAAATGGAAAAGATTGAAGTTATTGCCGCAAAATTGGGCATCGACCAAGACCTTCTTGAGCCTTATGGCCATTATAAAGCAAAACTTCCTTTAACCTTAATAGATGAATCAAAGGTAAATAAGAATAAACTGATTTTAGTAACTGCTATTACTCCTACACCAGCTGGTGAAGGAAAAACAACAGTATCTATTGGTCTTACCCAGGCGATGAATCAACTAAATAAGAAAACTACGGTTGTATTGCGTGAGCCATCATTAGGGCCAGTATTTGGTATCAAAGGTGGTGCTGCTGGTGGTGGTTATTCTCAGGTGCTTCCAATGGAAGATATTAACCTGCACTTTACAGGCGACTTAAATGCAGTGGAGAAAGCCCACAACCTTTTGTCTGCATTATTAGATAATCATTTACAACAAAAAAACAAACTTAATATTGACCCACGTACCATTAAATGGAAGCGTGTGATTGATATGAATGAGCGTGCATTACGTAAAATCATTGTTGGTTTAGGTGGTATGAAACAAGGTGTTCCTCGTGAAACAGGTTTCAATATTACAGCTGCATCTGAAGTAATGGCTACACTTTGTTTAGCCAAAGATGTTAAAGACCTTAAAGAGAAATTAGGTAGTATATATCTTGGTGATACTTATGAAGGAAAAGCAATTTATGCTCGTGATTTAAATGCTCAAGGTGCAATGGCCGCTTTGATGAAAGATGCCATTAAGCCAAATTTAGTACAAACTATCGAAGGTAATCCTGCAATTATTCATGGTGGTCCGTTTGCGAATATTGCACAAGGAACCAACTCTTTAATTGCTACTAAAATGGGATTATCTTTATCTGATTATGTAGTTACAGAGGCCGGTTTTGCCAGTGAATTAGGTGCTGAGAAATTCTTGGATATCAAATGTCAATATGGTGGTTTAACACCTAATGCTACAGTTTTAGTTGCGACTATTCGTGCTTTGAAATATCACGGTGGTTTGAAGCTTAATGAATTGGGGCAATCAAGTCCTGAGGCTGTAAAGGTTGGATTAGCAAACCTTGAGAAGCATATCGAAAACCTAAGCTTGTATAACCTTAAGCCTATTGTGGCTATTAATAAATTTACGGCTGATACCGAGGAAGAAATTGCTGTAGTTATGGATTTCTGTAAAAGTAAAGGGGTAAAAGTTGCAGTTGCTGATGTTTGGGGACAAGGTGGTGCAGGAACACATGAATTGGCAAAATTAGTTACTGAAACTGCTGATGCTTGTACCGATTGTTTTACACCACTTTATTCATTTGATATGAGTATTGAGGAAAAAATAGAAACGGTTGCTACTAAGATTTATGGTGCTGCAAAAGTAGAATACTCTTTAGCTGCAAGAAAAGTACTTAAACGTATTAATGAATTGGGCTTAGATAAACTTCCAGTTTGTATTGCCAAAACTCAGAAATCACTTTCTGATGATCCATATAAAGGAAACCGTCCAACAGGCTTTACGGTAAAAATTCGTGATGTAGAAATCAATTCAGGTGCTGGATTTATTGTGCCAATTGCGGGTTCTATTATGCGTATGCCAGGCCTTTCACCAACTCCTGCTGCCGAGAAAATCGACATTGAGGATGATGGTACAATTACAGGATTGTTCTAAAGCAAGAAAAACAACTATTATAAAGCTGCAAATATTTAGTTTGCAGCTTTTTTTGTTTTAAATGGATTAAACAGAATTTAATAAAGACTTTCTGTACATTCGCAATGAATTTAATTAGAGTGTTATATAATAAATGAGAAGATTTTCTATTACCGACAAATTGATTATTGCTGCAGTATTGCTTAGTGGGCTCATCATTATTATTGTTGCTTCATATTCTTTTTATAAAGCAAAAGAGGCGGTTATAGAGAGGTCTTTTAATCAGCTGAACTCTGTGAGAGTTGTGAAAACAAACTTAATTGAAGGCTTCTTCTTGAATTCTATAGATGAAGTTGAATTAACGTCCTCGTCAAAAGACATACGGGAAATTGTGTTTCAATTGAATCAACTTCAAGGAGATTCAGTTTATCGATTTGTGGATAGTAAAGATTTTAAGTCAGAATCCTATTTTATAAATCGAATTTCAAATGATTATCATGGTCATATATTTATCATCGGAAAAAATAAGCTGATTTATTCAATCAAACAGACTGACTCTACAGATAAGTATCTTGATTATGCTAAATTATGGTCTAATACAGGAAATAAAAAAGCAGTGCTTATTAAGGACTTTGAGTTAATCAATGACAGTAGCTTTCTTCCAATAGTAATAAGTTCAAATATTTATGATACTCATAATGAGAAAGTAGGTGTGATTGTTTTTGAGGTTTTATCAAAAGCTATCGACTCGATAATGCTGAATAGTGAAGTCTCAAATGGTTTAGGTACTTCTGGTGAATCATACTTAGTTGGTTTTGATTATTTGATGCGTAGTTCTTCACGATTTCAACCGAAGTCGGTC
>Ga0256827_10001880_pt1 | contig 13562 bp, 13 predicted proteins | sample CV84metaG_FD_185977 | JGI IMG/M metagenome (GOLD analysis project Ga0256827, IMG submission 185977) | Hydrothermal vent microbial communities from East Pacific Rise, Pacific Ocean - CV84 | ecosystem: Environmental > Aquatic > Marine > Hydrothermal vents | place: Pacific Ocean: East Pacific Rise... | reverse complement strand
ATACAATAAACTCACAAACTGGTGGAAAAATACTAAATATTTATACAGATGAAGGAAAATGGGTAAAAAAAGGTGACTTAATAGTCTCTATAGATAGTATTGACCTTCCTCAACTGATAGAAGTATCAATTATTGGCGTTAGCAAAGCAAAAAGTGAATTAATAGCTTCTCAAAAAGAGCTTGAAAGTTTACAAGCTCAAAAACATCTATCACAAGTAACATATAATCGTTATGATAAATTAAAAAAACTATCTTTTGCTTCACAATCAGAATATGATAAAGCAAAAGCAGATTTAGAAGCCATACAAGCACAAATAGCAGCAACACAAGCACATATAGAATCAGCAAAGGTAGAAATTAAACGCCTTAAAAAAAGTGTTAATGCATTAGAAGTTAAACTTTCAAGATATCAGATATATGCACCTATAGATGGTTATGTTATAGAAAAAAATGTAGAGATTGAGCAAACTGTATTACCAACACAAAGCATTTTAAAAATAGTTTCAAAAGATGATATATGGATAAAATCATATATAGATGAAAAGATTAGTGGTGATATCAAAATTGGACAAGATGCTGTTATTACACTTAGGTCTAAAAGTGATAAAAAACTTAAAGGTAAAGTAAGTCGTATAGTTGCTCAAAGTAATGCAATTACTGGTGAAAGAGAGATAGATATAAGTTTTGAACACTTACCTATACCATTTTATATAAATGAACAAGCAGAAGTTTTTATAAAAACAAAATATATAAAAAGCACTATGATACTTCCATCTAAACTTATTGTCTACAAAGATAAAATACCTGGTGTTTGGATAGAAAAAGATTCTAAAGCCCATTTTTTTAAATTAAATATTATTGCTATCTCTCAAGGAAATGTTGCTGTAAATAATTTAAATAATCAAAAAAAGATTCTGATACCATCAGCGACAAAAAAACCCCTTAAAGAGGGTTCAAAAGTATACTAATGATAAATTTAGCTCAAAAAGACATATCACATACCTTAGGTAAATTTATAGTAACCGCTATGGGTGTTGGTATGCTACTTGGCATAGTGCTCATAATGATAGGTGTTTACAGGGGAATGATAGTTGATGCTGAAGTTTTACTTGATGATTTGAGTGTTGATATTTGGGTTGTGCAAGAAGATACATTAGGTCCTTTTGCTGAAGCTTCCCGTGTACATGAAGATCTAAAAAATACTATAAAAGTTATAAATGGTATAGATAAGACTGCGGCACTTACATTTCAAAATATACAGCTCCCTCAAAATGAAAAACAAATAAGAGTTGTTGCTGTTGGTTTTGATCCATACGGAGATATCAATCCTATAAATAAAGAAAAGATTGTAGCTGGAAGAGATATAGTCCATTCACACTATGAAATAGTAGTTAGTGATAACATAGGATTTCATATAGGAGATAAAATAAACTTAGGAAGAAATATTTATAATGTAGTTGGACTAACACATGGTTCTGTCTCCTCTGGCGGAGATCCATTAGTTTATATTAGCTTAAAAGATGCGCAAGAGTTACAGTTTTTATACTCAAATACTCGTATACGAAATGATATAGTAAGAGGTATGAAAAATATAGACTCACACATGGTAAATACTATAGTTGCTACTGTCCATAAAGGTTACAATATAGATATAATAGCAAAGAATATAAAAAGATGGAAACATAAAAGCGTATATACACAAAAAGATCAAAAAACTATACTTACAAAAAATCTTATAAAAAGAGCTTCTAAGCAGATAGGGCTTTTTACGACTATTTTAGTTATAGTATCAACTATCATTATAGCACTTATCATATATACCATGACACTTGAAAAGATGAAAGAGATATCTATTATGAAACTTATAGGAATACCAAATAGTCTTATAATAAAAATGATAGTTCAAGAAACTATACTCTTAGGATTTTTAGCATTTGTATTTGGTAATATTTTTTCACATTTAATATATTCAAAATTTCCAAAACGTGTTGTTTTAGAGATTCCAGATGCATGGATGCTATTTATCGTTATACTTGTAGCTTCTATATTATCCTCATTTATTGGAGTTAAAAAAGTTATAAGTGCTGATCCAGCAGCAGCTATAGGTGGTTAATTTTGAGTAAAGAACAAAGTATAAAAGTTGAAAACCTTGTAAAATATTTTGGTAGTGGTGACAATCTTGTAAAAGTTATAGATGGTGCATCATTTGAAGTAAATAAGGGAGAATTAGTTGCTCTTATAGCCCCAAGTGGTGCTGGTAAAACTACACTACTTATGATGATAGGTTGTGTAGAGAAACCAACAAGCGGAAATATATGGCTTGGTAATGAAAAAGTTTATGAAGATAAATGGCTTACAAAAGAGACAAGAAAAATTCGTCGAGAAAAGATAGGGTTTATCTTTCAAGCTCATTATCTTATACCATTTTTAAATGTTATGGAAAATGTAACTTTAGTACCACAGACAAATGGTGTTTCAAAAGAAGAATCACAAAAAAAAGCTATGGAATTACTTGAATATTTCGATATTTCAGATAAAGCAAATTCCCTTCCCTCTGCACTATCGGGTGGACAAAATCAACGTGTTGCTATAGCAAGAGCTTTAGCAAACACACCTGAAATCATACTAGCAGATGAACCAACAGCCGCATTAGATATGGAAAGATCAGTTGGAGTTGTAAAGATGTTAAAAAGAATAGCAATAGAACAAGATGTAGCTGTTATAATGGTTACACATGATGAAACTATGTTACCTCTTTGTGATAGGATATTAAAAATAGAAAATAAAAAAGTAATCTCTACTAAAGCACTTACCTAGCTTTTAAAGTAAAAAAAATATCAATGTTTAAGATATAAGAAATTTGTTTTTTCATTATCATTGAAGAAGATAGTTATAAACAATCCCTATTTTAAATCAAGTATTACAACCCAAAAGTTAAAGCTTGATTTACTTATAAGCATTAAAAAGCTAAAATCTCACTATATTTATAATAGGATATTTTTTGATCAATTTACCCAATATTTTAGCATCCCTCAGGATACTATTAGCACCATTAATGTTTTGGGTTATATTAAATCCACAAATTTTTACAAATAACGGATTTGATATAACATGGAACTACTACTTTGCATCATTACTATTTGTCCTTGCAAGTGCTACAGACTTTTTTGATGGTTTCATAGCAAGACAATGGAACCAAATGACTATGCTAGGAGCTATATTAGATCCATTGGCAGATAAGATGCTAACACTTGCAGCATTTTTGGGTCTTATGATGACAGGTGAAGCATCTGCATGGGCTATCTATATAATTATTGTAAGAGAACTATTTATAACAGGTATCCGGACAGTGGCTGTTAGTGAAGGTATAAGTGTCAAAGCTTCATTTGCTGGTAAAACAAAAACTGTTGCTCAGATGATAGCTATTGGCTTTTTACTTATGCACTGGCCATTTGGAGATCTATTATTATGGTTTGCTGTTTTTCTAACTCTCTATTCTGGAGCTGAATATTTATGGGGATTTAAAAAAGCCATAGTGGGAGAAAATAAATAATGGGCATGTTAATATCTCTTTTAGTTTTATCAAGTTTAATCTTTTTTCACGAACTTGGACACTTTTTAGCCGCTAGATTAATGGGTGTGTATGTTGAAGTATTTAGTATAGGATTTGGCAAAAAACTTATATCATTTCATAAATTTAATACACAATGGAGTATATCTGCTATACCACTTGGTGGTTATGTAAAGATGAAAGGTCAAGACGATAGTGATCCTACAAAAAAAAGCTATGATACTGATAGTTACAATACAAAAACACCCTTACAAAAGATATTTATCTTACTTGCAGGACCTGCTTTTAACTTTATACTTGCTTTTATACTTTACTTTGTCATAGCCTTAAGCTCTCCACCTATACTATCACCTGTAATTGGACAAATACTAAAAGATTCTCCTGCGTATGTGGCTGGATTGAAGACTAACGATACAGTAAAATCTATAAATGGAGTACAAATATCTACATGGAAAGAGATGGCACAAACAATCTCCGAAAGTAAAGGTACACTAAATATAGAAATCTTAAGAGATGGATACCTAGAGTTTAAAACTCTAACACCAAAACTTAAAGAAACTAAAAATATGTTTGGTGAAACTATACAAAAAAAGATGATTGGTATAGGTTCTGCAGGTGTAACTCATCCACTTAGTATGGATCTTGAGACAACACTATCTTATGCAACACAACAAACTGTTTTTGCATCTACTATGATTTTTACAGGTTTACAAAAACTATTGATTGGTGATGTCCCTGCTTCTGAGATGGGTGGAGTTATCAGCATAGTAAAGATAACATCAGATGCAAGTGAAAATGGTTGGGTAAGTGTACTATTTTTTGCAGCATTAATTAGTGTAAACTTAGGAGTACTAAATCTTCTTCCTATCCCTGCTCTTGATGGTGGACATATAATGTTTAACCTATATGAACTTATTTTTAGAAGAGAAGCAAATGAAAATATCGTTGTTAAACTAACTATAGCAGGATGGGTTGTACTTTTTGCTCTTATGGGGCTTGGGCTTTTTAACGATATAAATAGACTAGTAGGATAAAAAATGAATGAAGTAGAATATAAAATATATATAGATGATGTTATAAGAAGAGTTGAAAATGCAAGATTAAAAGTTAGTGCTCATCATATAGTACAAATAGTAGCTGTTAGTAAATACTCTAACGCCAATAATATAGAAAAATTATATAAAATAGGACAAAGAGCATTTGGAGAAAATAAAGTTCAAGACTTAAAAACCAAATCTATAGAACTTCAAGATTTACCTTTACAATGGCATTTTATAGGACATTTACAAAAGAATAAAATAAATAACCTTTTAGATATTAAACCATCTTTATTTCAAGCTTTAGATTCTATAGAACTAGCTCAAGAATTACAAAAAAAACTAGCTAACAAAGATATGACATTAAAATGTTTACTACAGATAAACTCAGCAAAAGAGGATTCTAAACATGGTGTTCTACCAGAAGATGCTATCGATATATATAAACAAATTACAGAAGAATGCCCAAATATTATACTAAAAGGTGTTATGAGTATAGGTGCTAATTCTAAAGATCAAGATATCATAAAAAAAAGTTTTATAATTACTCATGATATATATAAACAACTTCCTAACGCCAATATATGTTCAATGGGTATGAGTAAAGATTTTGAATTAGCAATAGAATGTGGTTCAAACATGATAAGACTTGGTTCGTTAATGTTTAATAAATAAAGTATTAATTTTATATTTACAGTTACTTATAAAGATTATAAGATATAATTCTGAAAAATTAAAAAGGATAAAAAAGTATCATGACAAAGTCAACTCTTATAAATAAATACCCGATAAATTCTATAGAATTTACAAAAGATGAAACAAAATTCAATAATATAGATGAGATAGTAGAATATCTACAAACTCTTATATCGAACCATCCTATCGCTGTAGAGATAGCTGTCTTTGATCATCTTCAACACACTTTAAGTATAGAAGATCATATACTAGATGAAAATATCAAAGCAGCTAAAAATGTAGTATTTTGTTTTGGTAAAAAATTACCATCTAGCAAAATGTTAGCTGTTAGACCGAGAAGTATAGGGGTATGTGATCTTGGAGACAAATTTGAAATAAGTTTTCTTGAAGTACCAAATGAAGAACTGCAAAAAACTACAGAAGACTGGGTAAAATCAGTTATAAATAACTAACTTTCCCAACTAGCTCTTCATTGTTGAACAATGAAGAGTCATCTTTCACTTTTGTAACTTTAGTGATATCAAATACAACAAAATCAGCTTTCTTGCCAACTTCTATAGCTCCATACTCTTTATTGATACTTGTTGATGGATTAAAAGATGTTATTTTAACTAAATCACTCATGGTAATCAATCCTGTTTTTACCAATTTTGTATAGTATAATGGTAGGCTAACGCCAATAGATGTAGAACCATATGAAGCATCATAAAAAGCAACCTCTTTGTTCACTGGTGATGATGGCTGATGTAAAGATGTAAGTATATCTATCTCACCATTTTTTAAAGATGTTTGAAGTTTATACATATCATCTTTGCTTGGAAGTGGAGGATTTAATTTAGCTACTGTATTAAACCCCTCACAAGCCTCATCACAATATAAAAGATGATTTATAGATACTTCACAGCTAACTTTAATACCATCCTTTTTAGCCTTAGTTATAAGATCTATACTTCTTGGAGAAGCTATTGATTTAAAAAGTATTTTTATATCAAAATGTTTAGCTATCTCCAACATACGAGAAACATGAAGTACCTCACTGAGTTCTGGTATACCTGCTAAACCTAGTTTTGAACTTACATCACCATCTAACATTACTCCAGAATTTATAAGAGAATTATCTTCAGCCTTACAAAATAATGTTACATCATACATTTTTACATATTCAGCTATTTTTATTGCAATATTATTTTTAGCTATAGTACTCATATAAACGGTTATAGCACCACTTTTAAGTAATATAGCAATATTACTAAGTGTCATATCCTCTTTTAATGCATTTAACATCAAATCAACATTAGCACCACTAAGGTTTGAAAGAGTATTTTGTGCAAATTCCAAAACAACTTCATTATCTATAGATGGAGTAGAATCAGAATTTAATACTATATGCCCCACTCCACCGTTTTTGGCTTCTTTAGAAACTTTATCTATATTTTTTGAATTTAATACAGAGTCATTTAATCTAACATTTGTATCTATCAAAGATGGAACCAAATACGCTCCATTAACATCTACCACAGTAGTATCACTTAATGAAGACCCTATCTCTATAATAATTCCATCTTTTATTTTAATATCTGCCTTTTTCTCACCATCTATATCACAAATAATTGCATTTGCTATTACCATTTCAGACCACCTTAGATATAATTACGACATTATATAAAATTAAGACTTAGAATTGGGCAAAAAATGAAAATATTAGTAAGCGCACTTGAACACTCAGCGAATGTTCACCTAAAATCATTAAAAGATGAACTAGCACAAGATACTGAGTTTATTGGCATCTTTAATAGTGATCTTGGTAAACCTATTGTAGACCTAAGAAGTCTTGCAATTATGGGTATAATCGATGCTCTTAAAAAATTAAGATACTTTTTTAAACTAGCAGATGAGATGGTCGAACTTGCACAAGAAGCAGATAAAGTTTTACTTATAGACTCATCAGGATTTAATCTACCACTTGCTAAAAAAATCAAAAAAAAGTATCCAAACAAAGAGATAATCTACTATATCCTACCACAAGCATGGGCGTGGAAAAAGAAGAGAATTCCAGTTCTTGCACAGACTATTGATCACTTAGCTTCTATCCTCCCATTTGAGCCTTCATACTATCCAAAAGGTGCACCTATTGAGTATGTTGGGCATCCTCTACTTGACCAGATAAAAGAGTTTAAGACATCACTTAAGAGCACAATTAAAGAGATAGCTTTTATGCCAGGGAGTCGAAAAGGTGAGATTAGTAAACTTATGCCTATCTATAGAGAACTTCTAAATCATTTAGATGTCAAAGCAACAGTTATAGTTCCTGCACACTTTACTCTTGCAGAGATAGATTCACTCTATGGTGATTTAAAAGATTTCGATATTTCACATAAGCCTCACGAAGTTTTACTAAGAGCAGACTTTGCATTTATATGTAGTGGAACAGCAACGCTAGAGGCATCACTTATTGGCATACCTTTTATCTTAACTTACATTGCTAAACCTATAGATTTTTTTATAGGATCTCGTGTTGTAAAGATAGAGAATGTTGGACTAGGCAATATTATGTTTAAAAAATTTAAAGGGATAACGATTCATCCAGAATTTTTACAAGATGAAGTGAGAGTAAAGAATTTATTGAAAGCTTATAAAGAGTATGACAGAGAAGAGTTTTTTAAAAACTCTAAGCTCCTAAAAGAGTACCTACAACATGGGAGTTCCAAAAGAGTTGCTCAGATAATAGAGAATTAATCCTCTTTTGGTTTTCGTGCTTTGATATTGATTTTTTTACCAACTTTTTTAGGTGCATCATATCTATCACGTGGTGTACCATCATATCTGTGATTTCTCTCTCCAGATTTTCCTGAAAACATAGCTTTTCCATTTTCATCTTTACCTAAAAATTTATTTGGAGCTTTTTTCTTTTTCTCCCACTTATTTGAGGAGTCATCTTTTTTAAAATCATTTTTTGGTTTATCTGATTTTTTCTTCTCTACTGTTGCATCTTCATGACGTTTCTTTGCTATTTCAGTAATCTGACTCTTTGATAATTTTTTATATTTCGAAGGTGTCTCCTCTTTTTTAGCTTCTACTTCATAAAAGAAACCCTCTACACTCTCTTGCTTAATTACACGACCAAGAAGTGTCTCTATAGAGTGTAAGAGTTTTTGCTCACTCTCATTAAGTAACATTACGGCTTTCTCTGTTGCACAAGAGGCTCGTGCCATATAAACGATAGCTTTTATTGGCATATCAAAACTGATTAAAAATTTACAAGAGAGATCTTTCTCTTTAATAAGATTTCTATCTTCCATCACTTTTATGTTTTTATCTTCTAAATTGTCTATTATTTCACTTGCATCAGAAGAGGTAACAACTAAGATATCACTATCTGAATTCTCTTTTATCAGCTTATTTAAAAGCTCAATTTTTTTATGATTTGGACATTGTAAAATACGATGATTATTTGGTTTAATGGAAATTTGTTTTGTGGACATTGTTAACTCCTTGTGAGTTCATAAGCATAAAATAGATACCTATCATTAGGTATCTATGGGTTCAATTCAATTATAATCTAGCGTAACTTACACTAATACAAGCTTCTAAACCTGAAAGTTCTTCAATAGCTTTATCATTAACTACATCATCTACTAAAATTACTGCAAGTGCATTACCTTTATCGTTTCTAGCTAAAGAAAAATCTGCAATATTTACACTGTTATTTGCTAAAATTGTTCCTAAGCTACCTATAACACCAGGTACATCACTGTTTTTAAAGAGAATCATATCACCCTTAAGTGCTACCTCTATATCAAAACCATTAATTGCTGTGATACGCTGAATACCATCATCAAAAATAGTAGCAGATATAGTTGTAGTCGCTTCTTCAGTTGTAAGTTTTACTGAAATTAAGTTTTTATAAACAGAAGAGTCACTCAATGTCTCTGTTTCAACTTTGATACCTTTTTCTTTTGTAACAAATTCTGCATTAACATAATTAATATTATCACCAGAACTTTGACTCATTGCACCAACAGTTACAAAAGTAGATAAAGAGTCAACATATTCTGCAATATCTCCTTGACCACTAATAGTTAAAGAAACTAGTGGAGCCTTATTCATCTGTGCCGCTAGAAAACCAATTTTTTGACCCATCTCTAAAAATGGTTTTACAAATGAAGGTATTTTACTCTCATCAATTGGAAGATTCATAGCATTAGGATATGCTATACCTTTAGCTGCATCTATAGCATTTTGGGCAGCTTGTGTACCTATATTATATTGAGATTCATATGTATTTGCTCCTAAGTGAGGAGAAACAACGATATTATCTAAGTCTAAAAGTTTATTGTCTATAGCTGGTTCTTTTCCAAAAACATCTATCCCTGCAAAACGTATCTTACCAGATTTAAGTCCATCATAAAGAGCATCTTCATTATAAAGATCACCACGAGCACAGTTAACTAATACTATGCCATCTTTCATTTTAGCAATCTCATTTTTACCTATTATACCTATAGTCTCTTTATTTTTAGGAGTATGTATAGTTATAACATCACATGCCAATATATCTTCAAAGTTTTTAGTATAAGTCATATCTAAATCAGTTACTTTTGAAGATTGGATATATGGGTCATAAGCTACGATATCCATCTCAAATGCTTTTGCACGTTTTGCTACACGAGAACCAATATTACCAAATCCGATAACACCAAGTTTTTTACCCTTAAGCTCAAAACCATACCATTTTTCACGCTTCCAAATTCTTTGATTTTTTAGATGATCATGAGAATATGGGAACATTCTCATACATGAGAGCATATGTGCCATTGTAAGTTCAACTGCAGCGATTGTATTTGCTGTAGGTACATTCATAACAATGATACCCTCTTTAGAACATCCTGGGATATCTACATTATCAACACCAACACCAGCACGAACGATAGCTTTCATATTTTTAGCATTTGCTATAAAATTTGCATCAACATCAGTTGAACTTCTTGTAATAGCTACATCTGCATTTGGTATAATTTCAGATATCAATTTATCTTTAGGTTCATCCGCTGCCATGATAAAATTAATATTTTCATCATCCTCAAGCATTTTTAAACCAGCTTTATGAATATGATCACATACTACTACTGTATATTTTTTCATCTATAATCCTCTTTATATGGCTTTACACTTGCCACTATTTTATAATTTTTTAGTACTTTTACTAAGTTATTTAATTTATCTACATTTTGTGAATAAATAAATAAATCTATATTTAACTTATCTTTTTTAAGATAATATTTTAATTTATGAAGTTTAAGTTCCTCTTCAAGGCAAAATTGCTGATAAGGGTCTTTAATACTTGCATACAATCTGTATGTTATAGTTTTAGTTATTTTTTCTTTTAAATCTACTTTTATATAAACTTCATTTACTGGATAAAAATATCCATCTCTTTCAGATTTAACAAAATGATCCAGCCAATTTTTTTCTGATTTTGTTTGAGATGTATTACTCTCTAATGTTAACGGCTCTGTATCTAAAAAAACATCTTGAGAATTTATAGATATCAAAAAGAAGACAATAAAAATGGCAACTCCAACTGCTATGAGTGGAGTTAACCATTTTAAAATCTTTTGCATTTAATAAGTTTCTTATTGAAACTTATCTTTGATAAGATCACCTAATGAATGTGATTCATTATCATTTATCTCTTCAAGCATTGCTTGATTTTTTATGTAATCTAATTTTTTAACAGATAAACGGATACGATCACGTTTAGTATCTATATTTGCAATAGCTGCTTCTATCTCTTGACCTGCTTCTAACTCTTCTTTTACTAAAGGAGTTAAATCTTCATCACGAATAAGTGCATCAACACCATCTTCCAAAGATACAAACACACCAAAATCTTTGATATCACGTATAGTACCAGTTACAACAGTATTTACTTTATGTGTTGTAGCAAATTTATCTATAGGTGACTCTAAAAGTGTTTTACGGTTAAGTGATATTTTTTGATCTTCTGCATTAATCTTAGCTATTTTAACTTCTACTTCTTCACCAGAAGTAAGTACTTCTTTAGCTTTAGTATTTTTATCCCAGTTAATATCTTGATTATGCAATAGACCTTCTACGCCATCAATACGAACAAATGCACCAAAAGTTGTAAGTGATGTAACTGTACCTGTTACAATGTCACCCTCTTTATAGTTCTTCAAAAATTCATCAAAAGGTTTTGGAAGAAGTCTTTTTAGTGAAACACGTAATTTATGAGTATCAGAATTAATCTCTATAACTTCAACATCTATCTCTTCACCAACTGAAAGATAGTCTTCTGGATTTTTAACATTTTTATTCCAAGTTATCTCAGATATATGTAAGAAACCTTCTATATCATTACCAAGGTCAACAAATACACCATAATTTTCAATATTTGAAACAGTTACAGTGATAGTATCACCTTCATCTAATTCTGATTCTACTTCAGCCCATGGATCTGGTAAAACAGCTTTTATAGAAAGTGAAAGATGACGCTTATCTTTATCATAAGATATAGCTTTAACAGTTACGATATCACCCTCTTTATAAAGTTTTGAAGGGTTAACTGGTCCTTTATAAGAGATCTCATTATAATGAACAAGACCATCAACACCACCAACATCAACAAACATACCATAAGAAGTAATTTTCTTAATTGTACCTTCAACAATTACATCTTCAGCCATTAACTGATCTATAATCTCTTTTTTCTTTTTACGCTCTTCATTAAAAAGTTTACGACGAGAAACTACTATAGAGTTTTCTGTTGGATCAACTTTTACAACCTGTGCTTTGATCTTACGACCTATAACATCATCACTCTCTTTAAAAGCTGCTAAAGAACGAGGCATAAAGAAAGAAACAGCATCTGCTTCCACTACATATCCACCACGATTTTTCTTAGTTACAATACCTTCTATAACTAAGTCTTCATAATCATCTTTATTTGCTTCAATAAACTCAATAGTTTTCTCTTGCTCTAAAACTTTTTTATAAGATATTTTTGGACGTTCATTATAGTAGCCCATTTGCATAACTTTAATCTTATCACCAGTATTAAATTTCAATTCGCCATTTTCATCACGTAATTCATCTAAATTTAAAATACCCTCTAGTTTATCACCAACACCAACTAATGCTTTGTTATCATCTAGTTGAATTTCAACTATTTCACCCTCTACAATATGACTTGTTTCTTGCTTTTTTTCACTTTCTGCAAACATTGCTGCAAAATTTTCTTCTTCTTCAAATGATTCGTTATCGAACGCCATTACCTATCCTCTGTTACATAAAAATTGTCGTGATTATATCTAAAAAATGATTATTTTGGTATTAATATGGATAAAAAAGAAAAGAAATAAGCAAATATTAGTAAATTAAGTTACTATTTTACATTTGCTTCTATAGATTTTATAACATTTTGAATAATCCAATCAGGAGTAGATGCACCAGCACTAATTCCACAAAATTGTTTATTTTCAAACCAATGGAACTCCAAATCTTTTTCATCTTCTATATGATAACTATTTATACAATTTTCTTGAGCTATACTAAAAAGTTGTTTTGTATTTGATGAATTTTTACCACCGATAATTATCATTATATCAGCTTGTTTAGATATTTTTCTTACAGCCTCTTGATTTTCAAACGTAGCATTACATATTGTATTAAAAACTCTTACTTCTTTATGTCTTGGTATAAGATAATTTGCTATTTTCATATACTCTTCAACTTTACGAGTAGTTTGTGCTACTAATGCAACTTTTTCGTTTAATTTAACATTTTCCAAATCTTCTGTAGAAGTAACAACTACAGAATCATTTACAGAATAAGATCTTACACCTTTTATCTCGGGATGAGCTTCATCTCCAAATATAACTATACTATACCCTTTTTCACTCATCTCTTGACAGATTTGCTGTGGTTTTGTAACAAAAGGACACGTAGCATCTACTACATCAACTTTACTACTTATAAGCTCAGCAAGTTCATTTTTAGGAATCCCATGAGTCCTTACTATAGCCTTGTCACCACTGTTAAATGTTTTATAATCTTCAGTTAAACCAACTTGAAAATCTTTATCTAACCTTGCAATCTCTTTAGAATTATGAATCAAAGGTCCATAAGTTGATGAGTTTTTATTCTCTTCAGCTATCTTTATAGCTCTTTTAACACCAAAACAAAATCCATAATTTTCTGCAAGCTCTATTTTCATCTATTTAAACTCTACTTTTGTA
>Ga0256827_10001879_pt1 | contig 13566 bp, 9 predicted proteins | sample CV84metaG_FD_185977 | JGI IMG/M metagenome (GOLD analysis project Ga0256827, IMG submission 185977) | Hydrothermal vent microbial communities from East Pacific Rise, Pacific Ocean - CV84 | ecosystem: Environmental > Aquatic > Marine > Hydrothermal vents | place: Pacific Ocean: East Pacific Rise... | reverse complement strand
ATTCGTAGACGTATATCCAAATCCATTTACCGAACAAATAAATTTTAACTACTCATTACAAAATAAATCGGTTGTAGATATGAAAATTTTTGCTACTGATGGAAAATTAGTTGACCATTGTATTGATAATAAAACTGAAATGCAGGGAGATTATACTGTATCACTAAGTAAAAATATTTTTAATGATGAGGGCGTTTTTGTTTATGTATTTAAAATAAATAATATTTCATATTCGGGCAAAATAGTTTTGAAAAACTAAAAAAAATATTTTATAAATAAGGAATTTCTAGTCCGAATAATTTGCTTTTTTATGTAATAAGATTGTAATTTTAGTAAAAATTAATATTTAACTACGTTATTTTAAGCTTTTTTTATTAAATTGTAGCAAACTTTTTACTATGAAAAAAATTATTTACATCGTCTTGTTATTGATTACTACGCACAGTTTTTCACAAATCAATATACAAACACAAGACTTTAAGATTACAAAAAAGGATTCTATACGTTTAGCTAATTTACCTGAGGTAAAAGTACCTAAATCATATTATCAAAATAAATCGCCATTACCATATATGGTTGATAATTCGCAAACACCATATTGGCGAGGAATATTTTGGCAAGGTGGCTGTAGTTGCGGACAGGCCTCAAGCGAAAGCTATGTATATACATATGAGGTTGATAGAAAACGAAATTTAGACGCATCGCTAGATGCAAACAGATATGCATATAGTTTTACATATAATTTTATGAATATAGGAAATACTATTTGTGGTGCAAGTTCAATTGAAGGACAAGATATAATACGTGAAGCCGGAATACCTAATGTTGTAACTTATGGTGGATTATCTGATGGAATTTTGAAAACTTGGATGACAGGTTACGATAAGTACTATGCTGCAATGCACAATAGAAGTAACGGAATATCAGTAATTCATGTAGGAACACCAGAAGGCTTAGATTTAATGAAACATTGGTTAAACGATCACCTTGAAAATTCACCTTATGGTGGAATGGCATTTTTTTATGCAAATCACGTTCATGATCCGGATACAGTTCCATTAGGAACACCAGAAGGAGGAAAACATATAATAACAAGTTTTTCAAATACATCACACTCAATGTCTATTATTGGATATAACGATTCGGTAAGGTTCGATTATAATAACGATGGACAATATACCAACGATATTGATATTACAGGTGATGGAATTGTTGATATGAGAGATTGGGAAATTGGTGCTTTTAGAATTGTAAATACATATAATGGCAGTCAGAGTCCTATTGTTTGGGCCGATTCAGGGTTTTGTTATGTAATGTATAGAGTTTTACCATATCATAATTCTCATGGAGGTTTGTGGGATAAAGCAATATATGTTGTTGATCCAAAAGAAAACTATGAACCATTATTAACCGCAAAAGTTAATATGACCTACGATTCGCGAGATAAAATTAAAATTATGGCTGGTGTTTCAACCAATTTGTCGGCTACATTTCCTGACCATATCGAAGAGTTTCCTATATTTCGATTTCAAGGTTCCGATTTATATATGCAAGGAGGAGTAAACGAAAGTGATAAAACAATAGAGTTCGGGTTAGATATTACAGAGTTGTTAAATTATGTAGATTCTAATCAAGCAGCTAAATATTTTCTTTATATCGAAGAAGTTGATCCGGCTCATGTAGGTAGTGGACAGGTAAATAGTTTTTCAATAATAGATTATACCAACGGAGTTAACGAATATGCATCGTCGCAAACAAACGTACCTATTGTTGATAATGGAAATACTCTGCTTTCTGTAAACTCAACAATAAATTTCTCGAAAGTTAATATTACTACCGATACAATTCCGCGTGCCGATTTAAATAATCCATATTCAACTCAAATTGAAGCAACAGGAGGCACTGAGCCGTATAAATGGTTTCCTCTTTATAATTATAAAGCAACTACAGTGTCAAATACATTTGTTCCTATTACAGGTACTGTAGTTTCAAATACCTACGATAATATTCATCTCGATTTTGATTTTCCTTTTTATGGAAAAAATTATAATCATGGAACAGTTTCTCGTTTTGGAGCTTTAATGTTCGATGTTGAAGAGGCAAGAGTACCTTATGCACGTGATTATAGCGTGTTATATAGATACTTTAAAAGTATTGCACCTTTTTATGGCGAATCTACCTCAACAACAATTAGGTATGAGGGTAATAGCTCCTATGCTAAAATATATTGGGAAGCTGTTTTTGATGGAATTAATTTTAAATACATGATTACTCTTTTTCCTGATGGAACAATTTATTTCGATTATGGCGATGGTTCAACTCCAACCGATCCTGAGTGGACAGTGTGTTTAGGTAATGGCGATCAAATTAATTATCAAGAGTTATTTGCTTATGGCCAAGCATACGAACCTAATACACGAATTATATTAGAGCCACAACCTTTTCCTGTAGGCTTAGATATTGATGATAATGGCATTTTATCAGGCGTTTTAACCGAAGAGTTTCCTGGCGATTCGCTTTTTGTAAGAGTTATAGATAATAATTGGATTGAGCATAAAAAAGGTTTCTTATTTACTGATAGAGGTTTGTTGTTTTCAAATTATCAAACTTCTACACCCGATAATAATATTTTAGAATATGGTGAAATAGCTCATCTTTCGTTAGACTTGACAAATGTTGGTGAAGCATCTATAAATAATATAAATCTAGAATTAGTAGATAACGATTCAAACTATTCGTTAATAGATAGTTTGGACACTCTTGCTGTATTAAATATTGGCGAAACGGTAACGTTAACAAATGCTTTTGAGTTTAAAGTAAGCGAGCAAGTACCAGATAATACATTGCTAACTTTTGTCGTAAATGTAGATGCTGATGTGGTTTCGGCTAGCGATACAGTATCGTTTATTGCAAGAGCTCCAAAAATTAATATTATAAATACCGAAATTATTGATGGTAACAATAATATATTAGACCCTGGTGAAACAGCTGACTTATTAATCTATTATAAGAATACAGGTGGCTCAGAAGGGCTTAATTTAGTTTCAACCTATACTCCTACTGATAGTTATATTGTAATAAATTCGGTTACAAATAATACACGAAGTGTGTTAAATCCCGATTCAGTTTGGGTAGTAACTTTAAATATTACTGTTGATGCAAATACGCCGGAAAGTACGGTAAGTACAATAGAATCTGATATTGATGGCGATTTGTCGCAACATTATGATAATAATATTTATGTAGGCATAGGTTTAATTACGGAAAATTGGGAAACCGGAGGAATGTCATCATTTCCTTGGGGTACATCGGGTAATGCCGATTGGTTTGTACAGTCAGCAACCGTATATGAAGGTAATTATGCTATTCAAAGTGGTGATATTAACGATAACGAAGTATCTTCATTAAGGCTTACAGGAACAGTTTCAACAAGTGGTAATATTTCTTTTTATAGAAAAGTTTCGTCTGAAACAGATTACGATTATCTTCGCTTTTATATAGATAGTGTAATGCTTGGTGAGTGGAGTGGTAATTTAGATTGGAGTATTCAAACTTATCCTGTTACACCAGGTTTGCATAGTTTTGAATGGAAATACGAAAAAGATGTTTCTGTATCTGTTGGTAGCGATGCTGCTTGGGTTGATTATATAATATTCCCAACAATAGGTTTCGAACCATCAGAAATGGAGGTCTCAGTAAGCTCGGTGGAAAAATATATGCATCCTAATGAAATAGAAACTGATACAATTTATGTTTCAAATATAGGGGGTGGTTTAATGACTTATTCTGCAACAATAGATAATGCTTCATTATTGTATAATAATAATCAGATGATGGTTAAAAATACAAAAAGTATTGATGGGTCGGTATTAGAATCAAATCCGTCATCTGTTTATACCGGAATTCCTACTGTATTAGAGTTTTCTTTAACTAATGCAAGTACTGATAATGAATGGATAAAAGATTTAACAATTAGTTTTCCTCTTGGAGTAACATTAGATTCAGCAACTGCATTTGTTGGAGGAACAGGTGGCCCAATGGCTTGGGATACTACCTACGGTAATGGTACTGATGTACATTGGCACGGAGAAGATTCTAATTCGTATGGTGTTATTCATGGTGGCGAAACTGGCACGGCCTCAATGTATTTAAATATTGATCCTGCTATTCAAAACTCAATAATATTACAGTATATAATAGATGGTGATATTTATGGCTCAACACCTCACAGTGTAACCGATTTCCTTGTGTTATCAAATAATGGAACTAATGATACTTGGCTCACACTTAGCAACGATAGTGGTGCTTTAATATCTAATGAAAGTGCAGAATTATTGCTTAATTTTAATACTTATGGAATTCCTATTGGAGTATATACATGTAACATATCAGTTGAATCTGAAGTTGATACAGTTGTGGTTCCTGTAACACTTCATGTAACAGAATATTTAGATGTTAAATCGATAAGTAATACAGTTTCTGTTTATCCTAATCCTGCCACTGATAATTTTACTATTAAAAGAACTATTAATACTAATGAAAGTATTGAAATATATAGTGCTTTGGGTGTTTTAATGTATTCGGGTAAATTAGAAAATAATATTGAGACAATAAGTGTAAAAGATTGGTCTAATGGTTTGTATTTTATTAGAATTAAAGGTGAAAACGGAAGCTCAATTAATAAGATTACGGTTTATTAATAAACATTTCTGTACTTATTTGTTTTTTGTAAGCAAAAACTAAAAGAACGTAAAAAAATGTAAAGAAAGTTATACCTGCTTGTGTTTCAAGAGTGTCCTCATCTAAAAAAGATAGAAAAGCTATTATTAAGAAGAAACTTAATAGTAGTTTTTCTTTGTGTTTTTCAAAAAACAAAGGGTATATAAAACCAAACATAATTATTGCAAATCCTAAAACTCCAAAGGTAATTAAGAAAGTTAAAAACTGATTATGAGTTCTGTGTCTGTTTTTTAGTGTTAATTCTGAATTTGTTTTAATATAATATTCATCAAATTTTTGTTGTATATCACCGGTACCAACACCCAAAAGTATGTTGTCAATAAATATTTGTTTACCAATTTTAAAATATTCAAATCGTTGTAATAAACTTTTGTCATTAATATTTTGTTTGTGTTTTGTCGATTCAATTTCCCAAACTAACTTGTAAAGTATAACATATAATGATAGTTTGTTCTCAAATAAATAATTAGGCATGCCGTTTTCAATATTTGTAATATCATTAGTAGTTAACTTAGAAAAACCTAAAGAATCTTTTCTTAATCCTTTCGATGCCATGTATCTGTATAAAGTAAATTTTAAAGAATTTCCTTTGTTGTCTAGTCCGTTATATGGTAATTTACTTCGTTTTTTCCATTCTTTCTGCAGTTCGTAATTGTTAATATAAATGGTTACTAATGTACCGTTTTCTGTCATAGTTTCAACGGTATCGTTTAAGTATGTATTATTGTTAATTGTGTATTTGTCTAAATTAGTAATGTCTATATTATTTGTTTTATTTATTTTGTTTATAGAATTGTTGAACCATATTATTGAAACAGTTATTAATATTATAAAAGATAATAATATTGATAATTTAATAATAAGATTTTTTAAATTAATAATTAATAGTATAGTGGCTATTAATGAAACAATTCCAAAAATTATTATTCCGGTATAACTTTGTAAGAAAAATAAAAATAATGATAACCAAATAATTAATATTATGTAAATTATTGTAAATATACTCTTGCTAAATTTGGTAAAATAAGATGAAATAACAATAGCCATTACTATCATTAATGAGAATCTGATATGAGAAACAAAAACAGATAGACTCCTGTAACCGGTGTATTCAAACTTAGTAAGACCTAGGTATACTGCAATAGATAATAAGCTTGATACAAATATTGAAGCAATAAAGAAATTAAGAATTAAATGAAATTCTTTTTTTGAGAGTAGAGGAGTTGTACCAATAATTAGACAAAGAACTAAGATAGGTATTTTTATTTGAATATCATGAAGAGCATAATTTATATCGTTTGTGTTAAATATCCATATAAAATGGACGAGTATAATACTTATAAAAGCAAGTATACTTTTGCGTTTTTTAATAATATTAAATTTGTTTCTGAAATTGCCTTCCAAAATCCAATTACCAATAAGTACAAATTGTGCAACACTCATTATATATACTGACCATGGAAGCATTACGCCTAAAACTGTAAGCGAAAATATATATACATATCTATGAAATACGACTCTATTTTTTAATATATTATTGATAATATAAGCTTGTTTTTTAAACCAACGAAAATATTTTGTATTTAGTGTGTTTATGCTTTAATGTTTTCAATACCATTTAAACATTTAATATTATCCATTTTTTGTTTTTTGTAAAACATTTCAAGGTTTTCTCTTACTTTTGCTTCAGAGTATGTTCTTTTATGGTGTAAATGGTAGATTATAGCCTTGTTTCGTATCGATTTTCTTTTTAATCCATTAGCAAATAATCGCCATTCAATATCAACATCTTCGCCAACACCGGCATAAATATAATCTTCATCAAAACCGTTTACTTCAATTATATGTTGTTTTAAAACACCCCAATTTCTGCCGGCAACACCATTTGTTTTTATTGAAAATTGAAATAAAGGGAAGTAAATACTATCTTTTAACTTTTTAGTTTTAGAAAAAAGTAGTGTTATAAAATTTATTTTTTTTAGAGTTATGTTTTGTTTTGTGAAGTTGCTAATATTTTCGTCTAACAGTACAGCTCTTCCTGAAAAAAAATAACCTTCTTTTGCATTATTAGAATATTCTCTAACAAAATGTTTGTGAGGAACACAATCGCCATCAATAAATGCTATAAATTCATTCTTTGAATTTATAATTGATTTGTTGAGCATCTCATTTTTTCTAAATCCATCGTCTTTGTTTTGGTGAAGATGTGTTATGTTGTATGAGTAGTTATTTTTATTGTTATTAATAAAATTACGTGTTTCTTCGTTATTGTCGTCTTCAGAAACAATTACCTCAAAATTATTTGCACTCTGATTGTTTAAAGCTAATAAAATAACTTTTAAATTATCAAGAGCCTTATAATACGATATAATTACTGTAACATTCATTATTGAAAATTTAAATTAGCTCATTGCTAATTTTTTCATACTATAATTACTAATTTTTTCTTCAACATATTTTTTGTCAACAATAAAAGATTTTACATTTTTCTCAGGAAGTTCGAACATTGCATCTGTCATTACAGTTTCGCAAATAGAACGTAAACCTCTGGCTCCAAGTTTGAATTTTACTGCTGTATCAACAATATAATCAAGAGCTTCATCTTTGAAATTGAGTTTTATACCATCAATTTTAAATAGTTTTATATATTGTTTAATTAAAGCATTTTTTGGTTCTGTTAATATTTGTTTTAGCGCTTCTCTGTCGAGAGGATCTAAATGTGTTAAAACAGGCAAACGTCCAATTATTTCAGGAATTAGGCCAAACGATTTTAAATCTTGTGGTGCAATATATTGTAATAAGTTTTCTCGGTCTAAATTGTCAATACCTTTTGTTGCACCATAACCAACTGCTCTTGTATTAAGTCGGTTTCCAATTTTACGTTCAATACCATCAAATGCACCTCCGCATATAAATAGAATATCTTTTGTATCAACAGGTATCATTTTTTGGTCAGGGTGTTTACGTCCGCCTTGTGGTGGTACGTTTACAATTGCACCTTCAAGTAGTTTTAATAAACCTTGTTGTACACCTTCGCCCGAAACATCTCGTGTAATTGATGGATTGTCGCCTTTTCGTGCAATTTTATCAAGCTCATCAATAAAAACAATTCCACGCTGTGCATTTTCTACGTTATAGTCGGCAGCTTGTAATAAACGAGTAAGTAAACTTTCAATATCTTCGCCAACATAACCGGCCTCGGTAAGTACAGTGGCATCAACAATGGTAAAAGGAACATCAAGCATTTTAGCAATAGTTTTTGCCAAAAGTGTTTTTCCTGTACCTGTTCGTCCAACCATAATAATGTTCGATTTCTCAATCTCAACATCGTCTTTGGTATTAGGTTGAAGCAGTCTTTTGTAATGATTGTAAACCGCTACCGATAAAAACTTTTTGGCATTGTCTTGGCCAATAATATAGTTGTCGAGAAATGCCTTTATTTCGCCCGGCTTTTTAAGTTTAATATTTTGTAATTTTTTATTACTATTGTTCTTAATCTCTTCTCTAATAATATTTTCTGCTTGCTCAATACATTCGTTGCAAATATGACCCTCCATACCTGCAATTAATATTTTAACATCTTTTCTGCTTCTGCCGCAGAACGAACATTTATCCATTTTATCTGTTTATAATTATAACTTATCTCAGATGATACTTTTGTCATTCTGAACCTTGCCTATCGACAGGCAGGCGTAGTGAAGGATCTTAATTGTTGTTGATAAAAAAAGATTCTTCGCTTTGCTCAGAATGACATAGTAGTAATAATTTTGAGACAAATCAAATTGAGTTATTTTTTCTTTGAAGTACTTCTTGTCAAAACTTCATCAATCATACCGTAATCTTTTGCTTCTTGAGCAATCATCCAGTAATCTCTATCACTATCTTTCTCAATTTTCTTGATAGTGTTTCCTGAGTGTTTAGCAATAATTTCATAAAGCTCGCTTTTTAATTTTTTTATCTCACGTGCAGTGATCTCAATATCAGAAGCTTGTCCTGATGCACCACCCATAGGTTGGTGAATCATTACTCTTGAATGTGGTAAAGCGGTACGTTTTCCTTTAGTGCCTGCTGTAAGTAAAACTGCGGCCATACTTGCCGCCATACCTGTACAAATTGTAGCAACATCAGAGCTAATATACTGCATAGTATCGTAAATACCCAAACCTGCATGAACAGAACCTCCCGGAGAGTTAAAGTAAATACTAATATCTCTGCTTGCATCAACCGATTCTAGGAATAAAAGTTGAGCTTGAATAATATTTGCTACATAATCGTCAATAGCTGCTCCCATAAAAATGATTCTATCCATCATTAATCTTGAAAACACATCCATTGATGCTACATTCATTTGGCGTTCTTCAATAATAGTTGGTGAAACCCAATTACCATAAATTGAAGCGTATTTATCTAAATTTAAACTACTAATACCCATGTGTTTAGTAGCGTATTTTCTGAATTCGTCTTTTGGTACCATAATTTTTCTATATTTTTCTCAAAGATAAATATTTGAAAGCACAATTAAAACACAAGTTGTTATTTTTTGTTTTTGAGGTTTATGTTAGGCTTGTTACGAGCTATAAAGCTTAACTCGTCTGCGTTTGCAACGCGGAGGTTTAACTCTAAACGAAGCAATTCTTTGTAACGAGGATATAAATTGCTTTATTTTTAATGTTTTATTTATGGTAAAATCTATAATTTAAGCGTCATTGCGAGGAGGAACGACGTGGCAATCGCATTAAACAAGCAGATTGCCACGTCGCAAGCTTCTCGCAATGACGTGCTAATTATTAATATTTTCACCGTACAAAAAAGTGTATTCTTTTAATTGGTGATATAACAAAAAAGTTTGTAAAACTGTAAAGATAAAGAAAAATAATATTTGACAGGGAGTCAATTTATGTATATTGACTTATTGTCATAAATATACGAATCTTATGTGTTTTAATAAATTATGAATATTGTTTGATTATTTTTTATTTTTTTTTTTTATAATTCTGTGGGAATTACACATTTATAGTTATTTAAATTTAGTATTAAAACTATGCCGTAGGTATCGAATATGAAAAATAGTTTTGGCTAAAAATCAACTCGTCCGCGTTTGTAACGCGGATATTTAATTATAGCGTTTTCAAGGCGTATGTAAATGGCTTTATATATTTTAAATGTTTTGTTATTATTATTTCGCATTACAAATGCGATTATCGTTACGTCCTCGTTTGTAACGAGGACGAGGTTAAGAGTTTACATTTGTTCGCATTTTATTAAATATGGCTCTTCTGCATAAAATTTAGCCGAGCTATAAATATATTCTTGTACTTCTTCTACAATTTCGGATACAACTGGGTTGTTGTGGATATATTCTAATTTTTGTTGCATTATTTTTTCGTTATCTAACAATATTGCGTGATTAGCGTCTTTCCAAAATTTATAATTGCTTATTCGTTTTAGGTTTTTTCCTGCATACTCAAACTTATGCAACAGCCACTCTCTACGACTTTCGGGTATTTCTTTTATGGTTTTTATTATTTGTTTTGAGGTAAACTTTTTAAAATCTCGTAATATATCAGACATATTATATCCGTCTTCTGCTTTTGCAATTATGTGTAAATGATTACTCATTAAAACCCAAGCGTATAAAACTAAACCCTTTTCTTTTTGGCAATATTTTAACGAATCTACAATTATATGCCTGTAATCTTTACGTGTAAAAATATCTACCCAATAAACAACTGTTATTGTAATATAATATACTCCGTTTTGTTCTAATATTTTATATCTATCGCCCGACATATTTTTACTTTTTACAAAGATAATAACAAAAATATAATTTGCAAATTTTAATACGCTGTTATACAGATTATTACATCGTTAGCTTGTCCGCGTTTGTAACGCGGATGTTTAATTATAGTTTGTAACGCGGATGTAAAAGGCTTTATATATTTTAAATGTTTTGTTATTATTATTTTGCATTACAAATGCTATTGCCATTTTGTTTCATCCTCGTTACAAACGAGGACGAGGTGGGGTTAATGTCAAATAGACTACTATTTTAAATTTTATTTCATTAAAAATATCCTTATCTTTGCTAAATGATAAACAAAAATAAATATATCGAAATTGATAGAACAAAAAGGTTTGGTAAACCAATAATCAAGGGAACAAGAATTTCCGTATACGATATTCTTGTTTGGTTTTCTAACGGTATGTCAAGGGCTGAAATAATTGAAGATTTCCCAGAATTAACAGTTGAGCAAATAAATGCAAGTTTAGCATTTATAGCAAATAAAGAAAGAAAACACCTTTACGCATAATGAAATTATTATTTGACCAAAATATATCATTCAGACTTGTCAGGTTGTTAAAAGATTATTTTCCAGAGGCAAAACAAGTAAGAGAAATAAACCTTGAAAATGCAACTGATATTGAAATCTTTGATTATGCTAAAAAGAATGGATATTCAATTGTAACTTTCGATGCTGATTTTTGTGATTTAAACGCTTTTAGAGGAGCTCCTCCTAAAATAATTTGGTTACGAGTTGGGAATACTACAACTAAAAAACTGAAAGAATTATTAATTGAGAAATTTGAATTGATAAGTGATTTCTTGATTGACAACGAATATGGATATATTGAAATAAACGAATAGGAAACAAAGCCTTAACTCTAACTCGTATGTCTTGTTCCACAACTCGTCCGCGTTTGTAACGCGGATGTTTAACACGCATTAAAAATGCTATTGCCGTTTTGTTTCATCCTCGTTACAAACGAAGACGAGGTGGTTTATGAATACAGTTTAATTGGTTTGTTGTTATTTTGTTTCTGCTAATTTGTTATTAGCTGTGAAATAGGTAGTTAAAAAATATTGCAACTTAATTTTTAAAATAATTCCGTAGGAATTACACATTTATAGTTATTTAAATTTAGGATTAAAACTATGCCGTAGGTATCGAATATGAAAAATAGTTTTGGCTAAAAATTAAGAAAATCTTGATTGTCAATATGAAAAAATATTTATAATAAATATTAACAGCGTAATAACGATACATAAAAATAATAATACATAAAATTGTTTTTTCACAAATATTATTTACTTTTATAACAAACAACAAAAATTACTATAAATGTTAATTAAAACTTTTGGTAGTGCCGTTTATGGAATAGAAGCAACAACAATTACAGTAGAAGTAAGTGTTGATGGAGGTGCTAAATTTTTTCTTGTAGGTTTACCCGATAATGCAGTAAAAGAAAGTCAGCAACGAATTGATACAGCATTGCGAAATTATAAATATAAAATACCCGGTAAAAAAATTGTAATAAATATGGCTCCTGCCGATATTAAAAAGGAAGGCTCGGCTTACGATTTAACTATTGCAATGGGTATTTTGGCTGCATCTGAGCAAATAAAAGCTCCCGAAATTGACAGGTATATTATTATGGGAGAACTCTCGCTTGATGGAAGTTTGCAACCAATAAAAGGAGTGTTGCCAATAGCAATAAAAGCACGCGAAGAAGGCTTTAAAGGATTTATTCTGCCAAAGCAAAATGCCAAAGAGGCTGCTGTTGTTGATAAATTAGATATTTATGGAGTTGAAAGCATAAAAGAAGTAATAGATTTTTTCGATAAAGGTAAAGAAATTGAAAAAACAGAAGTTGATACAAGAGCAGAGTTTTATAAAAACGTAAATAATTTTCCATTCGATTTTTCTGATGTAAAAGGTCAAGAAACGGTAAAACGTGCATTAGAAGTTGCTGCTGCCGGTGGTCATAATATAATTTTAATAGGTCCTCCCGGTGCAGGAAAAACAATGCTTGCAAAACGTATTCCAACAATTTTACCACCACTTAGTTTGCGCGAATCGTTAGAAACCACAAAAATACACTCAGTAATAGGAAATATTGATAGCGATACTTCGCTAATTACAACTCGCCCATTTCGCAGTCCTCACCATACAATTTCAGACGTAGCGCTTGTTGGTGGAGGGACAAACCCACAACCGGGCGAAATTTCACTTTCGCATAATGGTGTACTTTTTTTAGACGAATTGCCCGAATTTAAGCGTACTGTTTTGGAGGTAATGCGTCAACCTTTGGAAGATAGAGTTGTAACAATATCTCGAGCAAGAATGAGTGTAGATTATCCTGCAAATTTTATGCTTGTAGCATCAATGAATCCATGTCCTTGCGGATATTTAAATCACCCGGAGAAAGACTGTGTTTGTTCGCCAGGAGTAGTACAAAAATATTTGAATAAAATATCAGGTCCACTTTTAGACCGTATCGATATTCATTTAGAGGTTATACCTGTTCCAATAGAGCAGCTCTCAAACGAAACACCTGTTGATGTAGAAAAAAGTGCAGATATTAGAGAGCGTGTTATAAAAGCACGCAAAATTCAAGACGAAAGATATAAGGATATTGAAGGTTTGCATAATAACTCTCAAATGACATCTAAACTTATACGAAAGTATTGTAGATTAGACAAAAATAGTAGTGAATTATTAAAGCAGATAACTACTAAAATGGGTTTATCGGCAAGGGCTTACGACCGTATTTTAAAAACAGCTCGCACTATTGCCGATATAGATGCAAGCAAAAATATAGAGTATAAGCATATTGCAGAGGCAACAATGTATCGTAATTTAGATAAAGAGGGTTGGACAGGTTAGCTCTTTTTTTCAGCAGGAGTTAAATTTTGTTCCCACGAATTATCATATTCTTTCAATAATTTTGATTGGTAAACTTTTTCAATAGGAATTTTACCATCAGTATAATCAGCTAAAAGTTTGAAAAGAGCTTTATTCTCGTTTTGTAAAACTAATAAACTGG
>Ga0256827_10001878_pt1 | contig 13569 bp, 10 predicted proteins | sample CV84metaG_FD_185977 | JGI IMG/M metagenome (GOLD analysis project Ga0256827, IMG submission 185977) | Hydrothermal vent microbial communities from East Pacific Rise, Pacific Ocean - CV84 | ecosystem: Environmental > Aquatic > Marine > Hydrothermal vents | place: Pacific Ocean: East Pacific Rise... | reverse complement strand
CAAGCAAAAGTAGGGAAAAATATGTTTTAACAAATAAAAAGAACATTTATTAACATGAAAAATACTGATTAAAAAATACTTGTACAACCGGCATATTTTTTTATTTTTGTACATTCTCAGAAATTGATGATAAAGAAGATTTATTATTCATTAAAATACATTTGATTATGTTTAAAGGACATCCTAAAGGACTTTATGTCTTTTTATTTGCCAATATGGGCGAACGCTTTGGTTATTATACGATGATAGCCATTTTTACTTTATTCTTACAAGCCAAATTTGGAATGTCTTCCACCGAAGCGGGTCATGTTTATGGCTCTTTTCTATTTGGAATATATTTTATTCCTTTAATTGGGGGCTTTTTAGCTGATAAGGTGCTTGGTTTTGGAAAAACAATACTATTAGGTATTATTCTAATGATAATAGGATATGCACTTTTGTCCAATACAAGCAGTGGGTTAACAGGTGTTTACATTGCATTAGCTGTTATTAGTGTTGGTACAGGATTCTTCAAAGGAAATTTACAGGCAATGGTTGGTCGCTTATATGACAAAAATAATATGGGTAAATTCAGAGATGCTGCCTTTAGTCTTTTCTATATGGGGATAAATATTGGAGCATTTTTTGCCCCTTCTGCTGCTGAAGCGATGAATAATTTTATGATGAAAAAGGATGGATTTACCTACAGTGGAAAGATTCCGGAATTAGCTAATGAATATCTTGCAAAGGGAGATGGCTTTGATAAAGTTTCGCAATTAGCAAAGTATGCTCATGAGAATATTATCAGTAGTACCTATCACTTTACCGATTTAAAAACTTTTAGTACAGATTATATTGCGTCAGTAAGCCAGTCGTATAATTATGGCTTTGCTATTGCTGCATTAAGTATTTTAATGTCGATGATCATATTTCTAGTTTTCAGAAAAACATATAAAGATATTGACGTCCCTGTGTCAAAAGCTAAAGTTACTACAAATGAAAATACCGTTGCTATTAAAGAAATCTCCAAAGAGAAAACGAAAAAACGTCTTATTGCTTTGGGTTTATTATTTTTAGTAAATATTTTCTTCTGGATGGCATTTCACCAAAACGGATTTACATTAACGTTATTTGCTCGTGATTTCACGGTAACTACTGTAAACCCTGCCACATATACATTGTTCGATTTGTCTTCATTGCTTCCAATAATTGCTGCAATTATTGGTTTCGTATTTATCTTTAACAAAGAAAGCAGCTCTAAAAAGAAAATGATTGGGGCAGCGTTAGTAGTGATAGGTTCAGCAATTGCCTATTATGTAATTAGTGGCTATAGTTCTGCTGGTATGCCAATTAATCCTATCAAATTCCAACATTTTAATCCTATTTTTATTGTATTTATTACCCCAATTATCATTGGAATATTTACAAAACTCAACAAAAAAGGCAAAGAACCTACATCTCCACGAAAAATTGGTATAGGACTCATTCTTGCCGCATTTAGTTTTGGAATAATGGTTCTTGCTTCCTCCCAGTTTGGGAACTCCAATGATTTGGTAGGTGATGCATTGAGAACAACCCCATTCTGGCTAATAGGAACTTACTTTAGTTTAACAATATCTGAATTGTTCTATAGCCCTATTGGAATTTCATTTGTTTCAAAAGTTGCCCCACCAAAATTAGCAGGGTTGGCTCAAGGTGGCTGGTTTGCTTCTACGGCTATTGGTAATTTATTAGCTGGATTTATTGGTGCTTTCTGGAACGGCTGGCAAATGTGGCAGTTCTTTTTATTACTTGTTGTGATGTTGATTCTTTCTTCCATTTTCATTTTTGTAATTATGAAAACATTGGAAAGCGCTACTGACGATTAATGTAATAATCAATTTCTATACTGAACTTGTTAAAAAAGTTTATTTTAAAAGGAGTGAAACACTTGAGTTCGCTCCTTTTTTATTTTTCCTACATTTGCAACCAATTTAATTTATGAAAACAACGCTTACATACCCCTGGAACCATCAGCGCAGGTTTAATGCTTATGCACAGTATTTCAAGAATCTCTTTGGTGAGCGGGTGCAAAAAACCACTATTGATGCGGGCTTTACCTGTCCCAACCGTGATGGGAAAGTAGCACGTGGTGGCTGTACCTACTGCAATAACGATGCTTTTAACCCTTCGTATAACGATCCTAAGAAATCCGTTATTCAGCAAATAGATGAGGGGATAGAGTTTCATATCAACAGATATCGGAAAGCCGGGAAATATCTGGCTTATTTTCAGGCTTATTCCAATACCTATAACTCCCTGGAGGAACTTAAACGTATTTATAGTCCGGCACTGGAAAAAGAAAATGTGGTAGGCCTGGTTATTGGAACACGCTCGGATTGTATGGACGAAGAGAAACTCAAATACTTTGCCGATATTGCTAAAACACATTATGTGATTCTGGAATATGGTATTGAAAGCACTTACGATAAAACCTTAAAGAGAATCAACCGTGGCCACGATTTTAAAAATGTGGCAGAGATGATACATCTCACTAAGGATTATGGCATTAAGGTAGGTGCTCATATGATATTTGGTTTGCCCGGTGAAACACGAGACGAAATGATGGCGCAGGTGCATACGCTTAATCAGCTGCCATTAGATAATATCAAATTCCATCAATTACAGATAATTGTAGGAACACAGATGGCCAAAGAGTATAAGGAGCATCCCGAGAACTTTGAACTCTTTGGGATGGAGGAATATATCGATTTTATGGTGCGTTTTATTGAGCAGCTTAATCCTCATTTTGTAGTGGAACGTTTTGCTGGCGAAGTCCCACCAAGATTCTTGGTAAGTCAGGCCTGGGGTAATTTGCGTAACGACCAGATTTTGCAAAAGATAGAACGGGAGCTGGAAGCACGCGATAGCTGGCAGGGGAAGTTGTATGCTGACTAATACTTCTGAATTAATACATTTGTTGGGATACTCAGGTATTCATTTAGGTTTCTGATCATTTCAAGGCTCAGTTTTCTCTTTTTATTTAAGATCTCACTCACCCGGCTTTTAAATCCAATGACTTCTGTTAAGTCATTTTGTTTCATCCCGAGTTGTTCCATTCTGAATTTGATGGCTTCAATAGGGTCTGGTAAATCAATGGGGAAGTGCTCATTTTCATATTTCTCAATCAAGATGGTTAATATTTCTAATTCATCACCTTCTTTGGTTCCCAGCCTGGCATCGAAAATATCCTCTAATCTTTCAAGAGCTTTTTCGTAATCTTGTTCTGTTTTTATAGGATGTATATTCATTATTCTAAATGTTATTTGCATCAATTTTATCATATTCTACGTGAGTCCCCACAAACCTGATCCATAGTATTTTATATTCATAGTTTATCTTTACTATCAGTCGGTAATTATTGCCTTTTATATTAAAAATAGCCCTGTTATCTCCTAAAATACTTGCCGTTGGATATTCTTTCTTCAGGTCGTTTGGCGTATTCCAGTTGGCTTTATTCACCTCATTAAACCAGGATTTTAATTGTTCTTCACAATCCTTATGCTTTATCCAAAACCTTTTTAATGTTCCTTTTGCAACAATTCTCACGTCTTGTTTTTAAGGCAAATATAATAAGAATTCCCAAATTGGTAACTATTTTATGAGTTTTTATTTTAAGTATTATTTGAAAGCAGATAAATATGCTTCATAGTCAGGCCTGGGGTAATTTGCGTAACGACCAGATTTTGCAAAAGATAGAACGGGAGCTGGAAGCACGCGATAGCTGGCAGGGGAAGTTATATGTTTAAGTTTTCGAGCTCAATGGTATAATCAAATTGTAAATCCTCGTGTAGATTTGAGATGGCTTTTTCCGAGAGTTCATACTGTCGTTTATAGATATTAAATAATGCGGTATTTTCCTGCATTGGAGGGTCGAGATTCTTTAGTTTTTGGCAAAAATAGATTAATAAATCAGCTTCCGTTTCTTTCTTTTTTGAATAACGGATATAGGTTTTGGTACGGCGCAGGATTTTCCGCACACTCTTTTTAATGAAATAGTAACTACTGGTATTTATCAATTCAAATTGTTCGTCTATTTCTGCTTTAACACCATCAATAAAACCGGCTTCGTTATGAGCTTCGTAAAGCAAATAAGTTAATAGCTCTTTATTCTCTTTCTTGAATTTAGATAAGCGTAAGCAGAGCTCAATAAGTTCGGCAGAAGAGTGGTGCTGAAGCTCGGTTTTAATCTGTTTTACTGTGGCTGTTTTCATAGAGATGCTGATTTGCTTGAACACTGTAAAGGTAAGTCGATTTATCAAATGAGTGTGGATGGTCATAAAGCTGTTAAAATCTTTTCGGAAACACATAGCATACTTTTTCCAAATCTTTCTATTTTTGTGTTTTAACGTTTTATACCAAGGTTTTAATGGAATTTCTACACCCTCATTTTTTATATGGTTTATTTGCTATAGCTATTCCTATCCTGGTTCATCTGTTTAACTTCCGCAGGTATAAAAAAGTGTTTTTTTCTAATGTGCAAATGCTCCAAAGCATACATAAGAAAACCAAAAAACAATCGCAACTGAAACATCTTATTGTTCTGTTATTAAGGATATTAGCCATAGTGGCAGCGGTGTTGGCTTTTGCACAACCTATCATTCCTAATACACAGAGTGAGGTATCGAGTCAGGGACGGCAATATGTGAGTATCTATCTGGATAATTCCTTTAGTATGACCCATATTGGGGAGAATGGCACTTTGCTCAATGAGGCGCAGAATAAAGCTTTAAGTATCTTAGATTCCTATCAAAATACCGATTATTTTCATTTAATCACCAATGATATGTTTGGGCGACACCACCGTTGGTTTAATAAAATGGAGATGAGCCAAAACATGATGGAAGTACAGGCGGTTCATTTACAGCAGGCTCTGGAGCGTGTATTCCAAAGAGAGGCGATGTTACGTGAACAAAGTGCTATTCACCAAAAAGCCGTATTATATCTGCTTTCCGATTTTCAGAAAAGCATGAAGTTCACTCATCAAATGGCTAAAGATACCAACCTTTTGGTACGTTTGATTCCTTTACAGAACAATCCTGTCAATAATATCTCTATCGATAGTCTGTGGTTTGAACATCCGGTACAATTACCCCAAACGGTTTCAAGAATACATATAAAGCTGAATAACAGCAGTCCCCAGAAGCAAACAAATATCCCTTTGCGATTGTTTATCAACGATGAACAAAAAGCAGTACTTTCGGTAGATTTGGATGCCCGAAAAACGGAGGTCTTTAGTTTGTCGTTTACCAATAAAACCGCAGGCAATTTTAAGGGGAAGGTGGAGATTGATGATTATCCCATCATCTTTGACGACCATTTTTATTTTACATTTAAAGTCCGTGACCTTTTTAAGGTATCTGTCATTTCGGAGAATACTGGCAATCCGTATCTTCATCAGTTATTTGCCAACGATAGTATGATAGAATGGCATACATATCAATCCAATAACATTGATTATCAGCGCATCAAGCAACAGGATTTAATCATACTCAACGAAATAGAGACCCTGAAAAGCGGTTTAAAGAAAGAGCTGGAGCAATATTTAAATACCGGTGGGCAAGTGCTTCTTATCCCAAAGGGAGCGGGCGATTTGAGATCCATCAATAAATGGTTAAGCAGCTTAAAAGTGCCTCCTTATTCCGATCTGGATACTGTAGCCATCAGGATACAGGAGATTGACAAACAATTGGGATTTTATGACAGGGTGTTCGACAAACAGTTTAAATATACAACCTCTAACCAAAAGGTAGATTTGCCCATCATTAAGAAGTTTTATCCTATCAGGGCTTTTGTGGCCTCGGATAAACTTCTCAGAACTGAGGGAGGGAAGGTTGTTTTATCGTCAACCAATGTGCAAGAGGGGAAACTATATCAATTGGCCATGCCATTAAATACTGAGTATTCTCAATTGCCTGAACATGCGTTGTTTGTGGCCGTTTTTTATCAGATGATTATGCAAACGCAGGATCAGAAGAAGCTTTATGAGACTGTTGGCTCATCGAATCCCATTAATATCATCATTCCGAAGGAATTATCGGGACAGCTTTCGGATGAGGTATTACATATTAGAAAAGGAGAAACCGATTGGATTCCGGAGATTCGTAGAACGAATAAGAATGATTTTCAGCTGGTAAATATCCAATGGCCTACCGAAGGTGTTTTTGATGTTTATTATAAGAAACAAAAGGTAGAACAGATAGCTGTAAATTATAGCCGTGCTGAGTCGGATTTTTCTATTTGGGAGCCCGAGGAACTCTTAAATGAGATAGCCACACTTGAATTATCAAATTTCCAGATACTAAACACTTCTACTCAACAATTATCATCTAAAATTATTCAATTAGATCATGGTATTAGTTTGTGGAAATGGTTCATACTTCTCACAATATTATTTATTTTTGTGGAGACAATGATACTGCGGCTTTGGAAATAACCCATAGAATGTAAGAACGATGAGCGAAGAGAAGAAAGACATACCAAACGAAGACCAATTAGCTAACGGTTCCATAGATGCTAACGAAACCGAAGATCGTGGAGAAATGCAATCGGCGATGCATCTTTCGGGCATGTACGAGAATTGGTTTTTAGACTATGCTTCTTATGTGATCCTTGAGCGTGCTGTGCCCGATATTCATGATGGCTTAAAACCTGTTCATCGTCGTATCTTACACTCCATGAAAGAGTTGGACGATGGCCGGTATAATAAGGTAGCCAATATCATTGGTAATACCATGAAATACCATCCTCATGGTGATGCCAGTATTGGCGATGCTTTGGTGCATATCGGACAGAAGGATTTATTGGTTGACACTCAGGGAAACTGGGGGAACATCCTCACGGGTGACCGTGCTGCAGCACCTCGTTATATTGAGGCTCGTTTATCGAAATTTGCTTTGGCAGTGGTGTTTAACCCTAAAACCACTAATTGGAAAAAATCTTACGATGGTCGTAATAACGAACCTATCACCTTGCCTGTGAAATTCCCTTTATTATTGGCACAAGGTGTAGAGGGGATTGCCGTGGGACTGGCTTCTAAAATACTGTCGCATAACTTTATAGAACTTATTGATGCTTCTATTGCCATACTTCGCAAACGGAGCTTCGAATTATATCCCGATTTCCAGTTAGGCGGACTAATGGATGTGGAGAAATATAACGATGGCTTAAGAGGCGGCAGAATCCGACTACGTGCACGTATCAGTCAGGAAAGCAATAAACTACTGAAGATTACGGAGATCCCTTTCTCGAAAAATACTTCCAGTATTATCGAAAGTATTATTTCGGCTAATGAAAAGGGTAAGATTAAGATAAAAAAGATAGATGATAATACGGCTCAAGATGTGGAGATATTATTGCATCTGGCACCCGGTGTTTCTCCCGATCAAACCATCGATGCCCTTTATGCTTTTACCGACTGCGAAATAGGATTATCGCCTAATGCCTGTATCATTAAAGATGATAAGCCTTTATTTATTGGTGTTAAAGAGATATTACGCTTTTCTACACAACAAACAGTGAATCTTCTTAAAATGGAATTGGAAATCCAAAAAGGAGAATTGCTGGAACACCTTCATAATCTATCGCTCGAAAAGATATTTATCGAAAACCGGATCTATAGAGATATTGAGGTTTGTGAGTCTTTTGAGGAGGTGATAGTGGCTATTGACGAAGGTTTAAAACCTTTTGTTAAGGAGTTTATCCGTGAGGTAACACGTGAGGATATCATCAGACTTACCGAGATACGAATTAAAAGAATATCGAAGTATAATAGTTTTAAAGCCGACGAACAGATAAAAAGCTATCATGATGAGCTGGAAAAGGTAGAGTTCCATTTGGCTCATTTAATAGATTATACCGTTGATTATTTTAAAGAAATAAAAAAGAAATTTGGTAAAGGGCGGGAGCGTAGAACCGAAATCAGAAGTTTCGAAAGTATAGATGCGGCTACCGTGGCGGTGGCAAATACCAAGTTCTATGTCAATCGTGAGGATGGTTTTGTGGGAACGGCGCTTAAGAAAGATGAGTTAGCAGGTATCTGTTCCGATATTGACGAGCTGATTATTTTTATGCAGGATGGTAGTTTTATGGTGACCAAGGTGAGTGCTAAAACCTTTGTAGGTAAAAACATCATTCATGTTGAGGTGTTTAATCGTAATGATGACCGAACCACCTATAATATGATTTATCGCGATGGTACGAGAGGGAATTATTTTGTGAAACGATTTCCGGTGACTTCTATCACCCGCGATAAGCTTTATACTTTAACCAAAGGTACTAAGGGGTCTAAGGTTCATTATTTTACGGCAAATCCTAATGGGGAGGCCGAATTGATAAAGATATATTTACGTCCCGAACCCAAATTAAAGAAAACGGTTATTGAGTTCGACTTTAAAGATTTAGCCATTAAAGGAAGAAGTGCTGTTGGGAATATATTGACCAAAAAGACCATTAAAAAGATTGTTGTTAAAGAAGAAGGTGTGAGTACTTTAGGTGCTATTGATATTTGGTATGATGATACTGTAAAAAGACTAAATACCGAAGAAAGAGGAAGATATATTGGTGCTTTTAAAGGAAATGATCAGATAATTACTGTGATGAAAAATGGTGATTATCAATTGTATAACTACGATATAGCGAATCACTTTGATGACGATATGGTGTATATCGAGAAATATGATTCACGGAAAATCATGTCGGTGGTTTATACCGAATCGCAAACAAAACTGCCCTACGTTAAACGTTTTAAGATTGAAGAGACGGATAGAAAAGTTTGTATGGTAGGTGATGAGAAAGGACGTTTGCTGGAGTTTAGCTTCGATTACAGGCCACAGCTAAGAGTGAAATATCGGAAAGTAAAAGATCGTGAGAATCTGTCTCAACTGGTCAATATCGAAGCGTTTATAGGGCTTAAGAGTGTGAAAGCTAAAGGAAAACGACTGACTTCCGAAAAGATAAAATCATTGGAATGGGCCGAGGCTTTGCCTTATGAAGTAGAGGAGGTTGTGAGTGGAGAGACAATTGAAGGGACTGGAGTGACTGGAGAGACTGAAGGGACTAAAGGGACGAAAGAGACTGAAGGGACAGGAGAGACTAAAGTGACTAAAGAGACAGGAGAGGTTAAGGAGAGAAAAGAGGAACGAGAGCCGGAGAAGGTTAAAGTAAAAGAAGAGAAAAAGGTGGCTAAAGCATCTGTTGAAGTGAAGGAAAAAAAGCCAGCTAAAGAGAAGAAAACGGTTCAAGTGAAGAAAGAGAAGCCGCTGATTAAAGAGAAACCACCAAAGAAAGAAACGCCTAAGATTGAGGTGGAGTTTGAAATAGAAATGGATGATAACCACATTATTGTGGAGGAGAAACCAAAGAATAAGCCAAAGAAAGCCCCTAAAAAAGATAAATCTGCCGATGCCGGGCAGATTACCTTAGATTTTGAATAATAAACTCTGTGAAAACAGTCTTTTACAGAGCTGTTGTTTCTTACTTAGTTGAGTATCATAATAATGATATTAATAACAAAAGCATTGCTTACCTGAATGATAAAAGCTCCTAAAATAGGAATCACGGCAAAAGCTATTGGTGATGGACCATGTGTTTTTGTTACAGCAGCCATATTGGCCATTGCTGTTGGTGTGGCACCCATAGCCGAACCAATATAACCGGCAGAAATCACTGCCGCACCATAGTCTTTCCCCAATACTCTAAACATCACAAATACAGAAAATATCAGTATAAATATGGTTTGAACCAAAATGCTTACAATGATAAATACAGACTCTTCACCAATCTCCCAGAATTTTAATGCCATCATTGCCATCGCAAGAAACAAGCCCAAGCTCAATTCGGAGGCTATGGCTAAAGTTGGTGATTTGGAGGCACATTTTAGTTTGGGGACAATATAAGGAATGAGGTTGGCAATAAGTACGCCGCCCAGCATACAAGTAGCAAATAATGGCAAAGTGAAATTGATTTGATCCAGTAATTTATGTAGGTATATGCCCACCCCAATAGAGATAAACAACATCAGCGTTACTATTAATATGGAGCTATAATCGATAGTAGGATTTTCTCCATGTTTGGCACCAATGGTGATATTGGTATCTTCTTCTGAATCATTGGATTTAAGTTGATGTTTCTTAATGAGATATTTAGCTACAGGTCCCCCTAATACACCGCCTATAATCAGGCCGAAAGTAGCCATGATCATGCCTATTTCCATGGAATTTGGGGCATTAAAATGTTGGTCGATAACCGGTACAAAGGATACCACATTACCATGTCCGCCTTGCAGGGGTATGGAGCCTACTAACATTCCCAATCCCTGATCGAAATGAAAGAGTTGTGCAATGGCAATACCAATAGAGTTCTGAATAAAAATATAAACGATAGCAAAAACGGTAATGATGAGTAATGTTTTTCCACCTTTGATTATGCTTCGGAACTCCGTAGAAAGCCCTATGGCCGTAAAGAAAATAATGAGCAATATATCTCTGTAATGCGTAGAGAATTTAATATCAAAATCGAATACGAAGAATATCAGACCAAAAAAAAGGGATGCTAAAAGGCCTCCGGTAACAGGTTCAGGTATATTATATCTTCGGAGAATATTAATTCTTTTATTTAAAAACTTTCCTAAAAAAAGTACTAATATGGCCACAATAATTGTTTGCCGGGAGTCGAGTTCTATCATATATCTATGTTATTTAATGCTGAGACAATAAAATAAGCTCTCTTTAAGCTTAAAAGAAACTATTAAGAGAGCTTATACACTTTTTATAAAAACTTCATTGGTGAGATTATTCCAATCATCACCCTGCCTGTACTATAATCTTTTGAGTCGATTTTCATTTTAGTATAATCAGAATACTTAAACGAGCGGCCTACATATCCTAAAAAGAATTTTAAAGGAACATCATCCCAGGGATAGTATTCTATTGTAGGAATATACCCGTAAGCTGTTCTTATTTTATCTCCATAAGCAGCTTTGTCGGGGTCTTCGTCACTCATCCAGTCGGCATCGTCAACATAACCTACTAAGCATACGTGCCATTTAGGACTTACGGTCCAGTCGACCTTTAACCAATGACTCATATATCTGGTATCGCGCAACACATACCCGTGCTGCTCGCGAGGGATTTCCTGGCTGATAATACCTGTCCGGTCGAGGTCTTCGTAGCTGATCTTAAAGTCGTAGGCAATGGAAACCTTATTCAGGTTGAGTTGCTGACCAAAAGCCGCATAGTTTTTAAATATACCGGAAGCTTCGTTAGTAAGCGAATAACTCCACAGGGTAGTTACCAGACCATTCCAAAGGCTACCTCTCCAGGTAAGCACGCCACCTAAAGGCGCTTTTGATGCTACAATATCCGCTCCTCCAATAACACTATCGTTACCATAGATTTCGTTATAGCTTTGTGTTCGGGAATTATAGACCTGAAGACCGATATAATTGGACGAGTTCACAAAATATTTAATACCAACTCCCGAAAGGAAGTTATCGGCCATTTCAATAATATCGGAATATTCGTAGATGTCAATAGGGTTCAGGTCGAATTCTATACCTCCCCAATCCACACAAAACTTACCGGCTATCAATTCCCATTTATCGTTATTGCCGAGTTTGATATTGATATAGGCCATATCGACCCCTTTGATAATCTTATCCATAGTTTGAGGCTCAAAAGAACTGGTATAGCGGTGTCGGAAACGGAAATAAACCCTGTCGGTAACCCATCCTCTCATTTCTAACCTAAACTGTTCCATCTTAAATTTACTGCTCATATGGTCGCCATCTGTAAAGTCACTACGAAACGAATATTGTTGATTGGCAATAAGATCAATATTCGACAGGCGTTTTTGTTTGTCTACCGGAATAATGGACCGGTATCTCGTGGCTGTATCTGCTTGTTTTATTTGGGCTATATTCGTCCCCAAAATCCCCAACAGAAACAAAATACTAAGTAATATTCTCATTTTCATAATATTCCCCCATATTAGTATTTAATGAATAGCTCTTGTAAATCTTCTCTGCTAATATTTTTATATTTCTGTAAAGCCAGCATTAATAAAATTCGTGCTTTTTGTGGATTGAGTTCGTCAGCAGAAACGGTACCGTAATCGGCATCAACAACTTCGCCTTCTATCAGGACGGCACCAACCGGAACACGAGTAGCTCTAACAACAGGAATGCCTTTTTTAGTGGCTCTTTTTGCTGCTTCTAAAGTACCTTTATTCATATTTCCATCTCCAACGCCGGCAATAATAATTCCTTTGGCTCCGGCTTTAATCATGATATCAATCAGGTCTGTTGACATATCAGCACAGCCATAAACAATATCCACTCGTGGAAGTTTTTTAATACCATCAATTGAGAACTCACTATTTACTGTATGTACGCCATGAGGCTCATGGAAAAACTCTACCAAACCAAAGTTGGCAGTTCCCAAATACCCATGCTCGGGTGCCATAAATGCCTGAACCGGAGTTGTAAGCATTTTCTTAACAGAGTGTGCAGAGAGGATCACATCGTTGATAACAACAAGAACACCTTTGCCTGTGGCTTCGGGTGAAGCGGCTACAGCTACCCCATTATATAGGTTTAACGGACCATCGGCACTAAGTGCTGTGGAGGTACGCATGGCGGCTACCATCACCACCGGTTTATCACTTTTTACTACCAGATTCAAGAAGAAAGCTGTTTCTTCCTGTGTGTCTGTACCATGTGTGATCACTATACCATCTACATCATCGGTAGCTAATAGTTCATTAATACGATTTGCCAGAGTAATCCATACATCTACGCTCATATCCTGTGAACCTACATTTACGGTTTGTTCTCCGGTGAGATTGGCCAGCTTTCGGATATTTGGAACGGCATCTATCATGGATTCTATTCCTATTTGCCCTGCTGTATAGCTGGATCCGGTGGCACTGGCTCCCTGTCCGGCAATGGTTCCGCCGGTGGCCAGTATTACAATGTGAGGGAGGTCTTTATCTTGCGCAGTACTGAAAGGTATGCTGGCAAAGATTAAAGCAATGATTAGAAAGCTATTGAATATTTGTTTTTTCATAATAGTATTTTTTAATAATTGATAAATAAACTGATAATTCTAATTATTTGTTCTCGTATTTCGATTTATCTAAACCGGTCATATTTTCCGGTGATAATATTTCCTGAATCTGTTCTTCGGTTAGAAGTTTCTTTTCGCGTACCAACTCTAATATTCCTTTTCCTGTTTCCATAGATTCTTTGGCTAATTCATCGCCTACATGATGACCAAGAATAGGATTTAAAGCGGTTACTATTCCTATGGTAGTTTCCATATTGCGTTTGTGTACTTCTTCGTTTACGGTGATACCACTAACACATTGTTCGCGGAAAGTTTTTATGGTGTTAGTCATTAATTTCTGAGATTCAAAAATAGTAAGTCCTACAACGGGTTCGTAAGCATTCAGCTGTAAATCGCCATCAGAAGCGGCAATGTTTACAGTTACATCGTTACCCATAACACGGTAGGATACCAATGCCATCAGTTCAGGAATCACAGGATTCACTTT
>Ga0256827_10001877_pt1 | contig 13576 bp, 12 predicted proteins | sample CV84metaG_FD_185977 | JGI IMG/M metagenome (GOLD analysis project Ga0256827, IMG submission 185977) | Hydrothermal vent microbial communities from East Pacific Rise, Pacific Ocean - CV84 | ecosystem: Environmental > Aquatic > Marine > Hydrothermal vents | place: Pacific Ocean: East Pacific Rise... | reverse complement strand
AGGTGTAGCAGCATCTATAATGATGTACCAATTCAAACATAGGAATATGGTTTAATACATATATCTCGTGTAGGGTGGATTTATCCACCGTCAAAATAAAATTATATATTCAAATTAACGGTGGGAGATCCCACCCTACGCGATTATTAAAACGTTATGTCTTTCCAATCACCCTGCAGAGATTCAGTCAATCTCTCCGGAACTCTAAACAATTAATCACTTATTCATTTTAATGTAAAAAGTGTCTCACAGTCGTAAAGTAAAGTGAAATTCCATGTTCATTGGCAGCTTCGATCACTTCATCATCACGGATAGATCCACCAGGCTCAATGATCGCTTTTACACCAGCTTCTGCTGCTGCATCAATACTGTCTCTAAACGGGAAGAATGCTTCTGATGCCATTGCAGCACCGGAAACATCAATATCCATCTCTTTCGCTTTTTTCAAGGCACACTGGGCAGCATCTACACGGGAAGTCATGCCCATACCTACAGCTACCATTGCTGAATCTTTTACATAGACCACACAGTTAGACTTTGTAAGACCGGCTACTTTCCATGCAATTTCAAGATCTTTCATCTCCTGCTCTGTTGCAGTCAATTCAGATTTTTTCTCTGCATTGTGTACTTCATTGTCACAAATACAGTCTGCATTCTGATACACAAAACCGCCATCTACATGTTTAAAGTCATGAGAGTCACCAGACATCACAAGTTTAGTTCCTCCCTGAGAAAAGAGCTTGAGACGTTTTTTCTTTTCAAATACTTCAAGGGCTTCCGCTTCAAAATCTGCTGCCATGACCACTTCAAGAAAAATTTCATTCATTTTTTCTGCAAGCTCTTTGGTTACTACACCATTCACCGCAACCACTCCGCCAAATGCAGATACAGGGTCACATCTAAGCGCTTCTGTATAAGATTCGATCAGTGAACTTTTGATGGCAAAACCACAAGGGTTCCCATGTTTAACAATACAAACTGCATTTTCATCACCAAAACTAGAAGCAATTTTAAGTGCTCCGTTCACATCATTGATATTGTTGAAAGAGGCTTCACCTTTGACCTGCTTAAAGTTGTTTGTAAAGTGAGTATCGAACTCATACAAAGCACCCTTCTGGTGTGGGTTCTCTCCATAACGTGTTTGAAAAGATTTTTTACCTGTAATGAACTGATACTCACCAAAACCATCATTAAAACGCCCATTCATATAGTTAGCGATCATAGCATCATAGGCTGCTGTATGTTCAAATGCTTTGATCATGAGACCACGTCTGAACTCCATAGAGTCATGCCCGTTCTCCAATGCACCCAGTACATCTTCATAGTCATTTACATTGGTCACAATAAGAACATCATTAAAGTTCTTTGCTGCAGAACGTACCATGGTCGGTCCGCCGATATCGATATTCTCTATAATTTCAGCAAAGTCTTCTGTTCTCTCAATCGTTTCCTTAAAAGGGTAAAGATTCACACACACAAGGTCAATACCTTCAACACCAAGCTCTTTTGCCTGTGCCACATGTGCTGCATCTCCTCTTTTATGAAGGATTCCCCCATGAACATAAGGATTTAATGTTTTTACACGTCCTTCAAAACACTCAGGAAACTTTGTGACTTCATCAATTTCGATCACTTTTATTCCCGCTGTACTTAAAGCCTTATAGGTTCCACCGGTTGAAATGATATCCCAACCCATTTTTTCCAAACCTCTGGCAAACTCTACAATTCCATTTTTATCACTTACGCTTAATAGTGCTCTCATATTCTCTCTTTTTACAATTTATATTATAACGGTGGATAAATCCACCCTACGCGATTTATTATCGTTCTATAGATCCTGCTCAATAATACGTGTAAACGTATTAAAATAAATATCTTTCACTTTCTCCATAGAAAGTGTTACATCGTTCACTTTCACGCTGTCACCACCGATCTTTCCAATTACTTCAGCACTTAATCCAAGCCCGGAAGCAATTGCAAATACTTCATCCAGATTTTCATCACTTACTTCAACCAATGCTCTGCTTTGTGATTCATCAAAAATATCTCTACTGTTATCTACAGGTACTTTAACCGTTATTCCGTTGTCAGAGATTGCCGCCATTTTGGAGAGAGCAATGGCAATACCTCCCAAGTTCACATCTTTGGCCGATTTAAGGAGTCCTTCCTTATTGGCTTCAATCACAAGTTCCCAAAGTTTTAACTCGGCTGCATAATCGAATGACGGCAGTTTCCCCACTGTTTCACCAAATAATTCTTTAATATAGAGTGATCCGCCAAACTCACCTTTTGTCTCACCCAAAAGTACAATATTCGATCCCTCTTCCTGGAAGCATGAAGGCAATACTTTGTTCTCATCATCATTCAGACCGACCATTGCAATAGCAGGTGTCGGGAAAACAGAAATACCGTTTGTCTCATTGTAAAGTGATACATTTCCGGAAACAACAGGAGTATTCAGTTCGATACATGCTTCTTTGATACCTTCACAGCCTTCTGCAAACTGCCACATCACTTCCGGGTTTTCAGGGTTACCATAGTTCAGACAATCCGTAATAGAAAGTGGTCTTGCACCTGACATGGCAACATTTCTTCCAGATTCAACTACGGCAAGTGCCGCACCTTTTCTTGGGTCGATATAACAGTAACGCGGGTTACAGTCAGATGACATTGCCAATGCTCTTCCATTCTCTTTGATACGGATACAAGAGGCATCTAAAGAACCCGGTCCTTTAGAAGTATTGGTCTGTACCATAGAGTCATACTGGTTGTATACCCATGCTTTGTCTACCACTTCAATAGAGGTAAAAAGTTTTTCATACGCTTCCTGATCATCCACTTTTTCAAAGTCATTCACAGTTTTGGCATTGACTTCATCCAAGTAGCCTGGTCTTGAAGTCGGTCTGTCCAAAATAGGTGCTTCTTCACTCACCGGAGCGATCGGCATATCACATACCTGCTCACCGTGCCAGAAGAGTTCCATTCTTTCTGTATCCGTCACTTCACCAATCACGGCAACATCCAGTTCCCACTTCTCAAAGATATCAATGATCTCCTGCTCTCTACCTTTTTTAGCACAGATAAGCATACGCTCCTGAGATTCAGAAAGCATAAAGTCATATGGTGTCATCCCCTCTTCTCTTGCCGGTACTTTGTCCAAATGCATGATGAGCCCTGCACCTGTTTTACCTGCCATCTCAAATGCAGAAGAGGTCAATCCTGCTGCACCCATATCCTGGATACCCACGATCGTATCTGTTTTAAAGAGTTCCAAACATGCTTCAAGAAGCAGTTTTTCTGTAAATGGATCTCCAACTTGTACTGTTGGACGAAGCGACTTTGACTCTTCAGTAAATGAATCTGAAGACATCACCGCTCCACCAAGACCGTCACGACCTGTTTTAGAACCGACATACATGACCGGATTACCCATACCTGAAGCAACACCCAGAAAAATTTCATCTGATTTTACAAGTCCGAGGGAAAATGCATTGACAAGAATGTTTCCATTGTATGATTCATCAAAACTAACTTCACCACCAATAGTCGGTACACCCATACAGTTACCGTAAGAACCGATACCATCAACCACTCCACGCACCAAGTGTCTCTGATATTTATTAGTATCAGAGTCTCCTCTTACTTTACCAAAACGTAAAGCATTAAGATTAGCCACAGGTCTTGCACCCATAGTAAAAATATCTCTCAAGATCCCGCCAACACCTGTTGCTGCACCCTGAAAAGGTTCAATAAATGACGGGTGGTTGTGACTCTCCATCTTAAATACTGCAGCCATACCATCACCTATATCAATAACACCGGCATTTTCACCCGGTCCCTGAATAACCCATGGTGCTTTAGTAGGGAAGCCGTTCAAGTATTTTTTACTTGATTTATATGAACAGTGCTCAGACCACATAGCAGAAAAGATACCGATCTCAACGATATTCGGATGACGACCATCCAATATACGTAAGATATCTGCATACTCTTCTTTACTTAGCTTATGATTCTTTAAAACTTCATCTAGATCTTCTATTGGTTGTGACATTAACTGTGTCCTTTTAGGGGATAAAATAAGAGATATATTTTACTTAAAAAGTACTAATAAAGTCATGAAAAGGTAGAATATGGGATTAAAAAATGAAGGCTTTTTATGGATAAAATTTTACAAATGCTGGAACTGCAGCAGAAACTTAATGATGCCACCAATGGTAAAGGTTGGGAAAATGGTATGACAAAAAATGGAAAACCTATTGACTGGAAACGCTGTATCTATCTTGAATGTGCAGAGTTAATAGAATCTTATCCATGGAAACACTGGAAGAATATCGATGCAAAACCAGACTATGCCAACATTAAAATTGAAGCAGTAGATATTTGGCATTTTATTATGTCTCAAGGACTTGAAGACTATAAAAGAGGAGAACTTGGAAGCATTGATACTTTAGCAAGGAATATCCATGACCTTGGCAATTTTTCTACATTTTCAGGAGAGATAAAAGAGAATTTTAAAGATTATTATGAACAGATAGCAGTAGTGGAACTCCTGATGAAAACACTTTTTTGTGGAGGATCAACAGAAAAACTCATGTCTGCATTCATTGATGTGGCTATACAGTCAGGCTTAAACCTTGATGCACTTTATAAACTGTATGTCGGCAAAAATATTTTAAATCAATTTAGGCAGGATCACGGATATAAAGAGGGTACATATATTAAAGTATGGAATGGCAAAGAAGACAATGTCAGCATGCAAAAAATTTTAGAAGAGAATATAAATATAACACCTAGTGCACTATATGAGGCATTAGAAGAGGCTTACCAAAAGCTATAAGCTTTTTTATGAGAGGGACACTAGTCCCTACTTCAAATATTTTAGCTTTAATCTAACGCTCTACTTAAATCTTGTTCAATGATCTGATTTCCTGAAACATTTACTTTTGTTGCAATTCTTATACTTTTAGGCGTATCGTATCCACATTCTGCTCCACATTTTACTGTACCTATAAGATAATAACTCCCGGATGGCACACCATAAAATGCAAATTTTCCTCCTGTATCTGAGGCAGTAAATCTCAAATAGTTAAAGAGCCTGGAGTCTGCTTTTTGCATTTTGGCACCACCGATATAACTGTCATTGTACCACTGATTCGAGTAGGATGTAAGCGGATTCAGATAAAGTCTTGTTCCTGCACCTACTATTTTTTTACCATAACTGTCATTCACATAGATCGTACCGGAAATAGTACCTTTACCCATTTTTGCCAAACGATTATATTCCGAGGTCGGAAAAGGAATACGCGCTATTTGCTCTCTTCCCTGACTTTCGGTAATAGAGGTTTCAGTCTCTGTTAGGTTTTCATCAAGGTCGGAAATATCTATACTCTCTTCATCTAAATTTGTTTGATCAGCCCAGCTGCCTTCTCCTTGAGACTGACTACTGTAACCATAATTTTGGGAAGGACGCCTAAGATCACTCTGAACACATCCAGTAAGCATAAAAACGCCAATGAAAGTACTTAAAAATACTAATTGTTTTTTTGACATAAACTAAAGTTCCTTCTTTTTCAATTTTTTGAATTGATAATTATACACTATTAACATTTGTTTTTACGGTTATTATGTTTCTCTAAAAACTTTTGCAAATAACCTTTTGCTTTTGCATCTCCAGAAAAAGCTGCTTTTTGGTACCAAAAAGCAGCATGTGCACAACTCTTTTTTACAATTTTTCCTTTTTGGTAATGCTTTGCAAGATCTTGCTGTGCTTCCATTTCACCCTCTCTGGCAAAACGATGTAAATTTTTTACTTTTCTTTTCTCAGCATGATAAAATTTCTTGGTATTCAATATAAACCAAAGTATGAATATAAAAAGCCCTGCAGTGATATAGAGTTCAATCTCTTCAATGTTCTTTATGGTTTCCATTTCTGTTTACTATTTACCCAAACAAAATTCACCGAACATTTTGTCCAGTATCTCTTCACTGTTATACGGTTTGGAGATGGAAGAGATGGCTTTCACTGCTTCTTGCAAATGGTAAGAAAAAAATTCCAATTCACCCTCATGTAATGGTATTTTAGCTTCAAGTATAGAATTTTTTGCCAAATTCACAGCTTCTATCTGTCTGGCAGAGATCAGCATTAGCTCTTCACCTTCTCCAATGCTGTTCAATAATTTTTCTATACTCGTGGTCAGTCTCTCAAAGCCCTTTTTTGCAGAAACATTTATACTCTCAAATTCTCCCAGTTTGGATCTGTCAAATTTTAGATCCAAATCAGATTTATTAACAGCAACAATGCAATGTTTGTCTTGAAGTGCATTCACAATACTGAGGATCTTTTCATCCTCTGCATCAAAATCCCTTGACCCATCAAACAGTGCGATGATAATATCGGCATCCTCCACAGAAGAGATGGATCTCTCTATGCCTATCTTTTCTATGGTGTCTTCAGATTCACGTATGCCTGCCGTATCGACCAACCTGATAATATGTGAACCGATACGTACCTGCTCCTCTATGGTATCCCTTGTTGTGCCTGCAATTTCTGAAACAATTGCTCTATCATACGAAAGCAGTGCATTAAGCAGAGAACTTTTTCCTACATTCGGTTTACCTATAATGGCTACTTTAAACCCTTCAATTAATCCACGTCGTCGGTGAGAAGCATCTACGATCTTTTCGATATTATCACTAAGTTCATCCAACTGTTTAAGAATATTTTCCATAATATCATCAGGAATATCTTCTTCTGCATAATCTATCATCACTTCTGAATAGGCTAAAGATCTCAGTAAGGCATCCCTACTCTCATTTACAAACTCTTTGAGTTCACCTTTCATCTGTTTTGCCAATATCTTCGCAGCATCTACAGATTTTGCCTCTATAAGTTTAGAAATTGCTTCCGCTTCCGTAAGATCTATCTTACCGTTAAGAAATGCTCTTTTTGAAAACTCTCCCGGTTCAGCCAGTCTTACACCATAAGAGGTGATCGTATCCAGAATCTCCTGTGCAACGATCATACCGCCGTGACACTGAAACTCAACGATCTCTTCTCCTGTAAAACTGTGTGGTGCAGCAAAATAGATCATGATCGCATGATCTATCAGTTCATTTTCTCTATTGTAAAGTGAAGTGAGGTGTGCATATCGAGGGGTGATCTTTTCCAAACGGGAGATCTTATGTGCAATCTCCAATGCTGCCTCGCCACTCACTCTGATAATAGAGATGGAAGAGACACCATGGGCTGTTGCAATAGCAGCTATACTGTTATACATGACTTTTATTGTTGAACTCATTTATGACAACAAATTTATTGCCTTCTCTTCCTGTTTTCACTGCTACATATTTATTTGGGAAAGCTTCACGCAATTGCTCAAGTGCGATCTGCACCAAGATACCATCGAGTGAACGGGTTTTACCTTTTCCATGTTTTTTGACGTTTTCAATCACAGGCTTAATATAATTACGTATCATCTCTTGTTGTGATGTCAAAAATTCTGCAATCTCAAGCTTAATAAAAAGTTCATACTTTGTATGCAGCCAGTTAAACAACATATAAGACAATGCATTATAGCGATAGCCCTCTTTACCAATAAGTAATGCGGCATCATTTCCATCTATGAAGATCAGTGCTGTATTGTCTCGTACATCTACTTCTACTACATCAATATCAAAACAGGAGTGTTCGAGTAACTCTTTAAGCTGATCTTCGATCAAGAGTGCCAATTCATCATAGATAATACTCTCTTCTTCAAGATCATCTTGGTCAAGATTATTTTCTACAGGAATATCTGTTTTATCTACAGCAAAAAAGTTATCTAAAACTACATCTTTTTCTACTGTTTCAGGAATTATTTTCTTTTTCTCTTCCTGCGCCTCTTCTTTGACTACAGCCATAATCTCAGAGGCAACATTCTCTTCTTCACTTGGAAGATGGAATATTTCTTCTTTTGTCTCTTTAACGGTAGTACGTTCTTTATATGTTGCAACAATAATGGCTTTTTTCTTCAAAAAACCAAATATACCTTTTGACGGATGCTGAACAACTTCATACTGAAGATCGGCAATAGAACATGCTAATTGAGTCGCAGCCTTCTGATACGCTTCTTCAAGAGTATCTGCTTCAACTTTTTTCATTAGCTATCCTTTCCTTTATGGTGTTCAGCGATCACTGCTGCTTTATGTTTTGCATAGGCATTATTGATCACATACTGCTGACCGATAGTAAAGAGGTTGTTCACAACCCAGTAGAGTACCAAACCTGACGGGAAAGGCATAATAATGAACATACCTGCCATGATCACAGGGAACCACTGAAAGATCTTCTCTTGAAGTGGATCAGTAAAGTTGTTTGGTGTGATCTTTTGCTGGAACCACATAGAAGCACCCATCAGTATCGGCAAAATATAATATGGATCTGCAACGGCAAGATTTTCTATCCATCCATGTATCCACGGAGCACCCTGGAGTTCATCTGCATTCAAAAGTACACGATAAAGTGCAAAAAATACCGGGATTTGCAAGATCATAGGTAAACAACCACCCATAGGGTTTGCACCATTCTTTTTATACATTTCCATCATTTGTGCATTCAATTTTGCAGGATCGCCCTTGTATTTCTCTTTAAGGTCTTTCATTTTAGGTGCAAGATCTTTAAGCTTTTGCATTGACATCATACCTTTGTATGAAAGTGGAAAGAGTGTCAGTTTAACTAAAAGTGTAAATAAAATAATCGCCCAACCCCAGTTCCCAACAACACTTTCTATCCATAAAAGTATTTTAAAGAAAGGTCTGGAAAGGAAGGTAAAGAAACCAAACTCGATCGTATCTGTTAATTCCGGATTGATCGATTTGAGCATATCATACTGTTTTGGTCCAATATATGCACCTAAATGCAAGTGTTGATTTCCTTCTACAAAAATAAGAGGATTATCATCTTTCTGCTTTACTATAGAGACATTCAAGCCTTTATCAAAGTCATAGAACATTGAAGCTGCATATCTGTCAAATGCTGAAGTGAATTTTGCATTTTTAACCACTTCGTCACCTTCAGCCTTACCATCTTCCACTGTCAAGACTACATCATCAGCACCTTTTACCAAAGCACCTCTTACCAGCATATACATAGATGTATCTGCCATTGGTCTATGCCCCGGAGTAATAAAATATGGAGCAGGAGATGATGTAGTCACATCAATATCATAGGCACCGCTAGGCTGCATAGTGATCTTTTTTGTGACTGTCAAAGAAGATAACTTTTGGGTCAATACAATCGTCTTCTCTGTAGTGCTAACATCTATATTTCTCTCACCAGCTATAGTATATGGTGTTTTAAAGGCTTCTTCATTCAGAGCAGTGTCTAAAAATCTTATCTCTAAAGGTTTTACTTTATCTGCACTGATAATATGAAGATTGTTACCCTCTTCATCTTTATATTTCTTTTCTAAAAGTTCATACTCCGATATACGTCCAAATTCATCAATATTCATTTTAAATACATGTGATGTGAGCGTTGCCAATATTTTTGAGGCTGAAGTTGTCCCTGGAGCATTTCCAGCTTCTTTTTTAGCAACAACCGGTACAGGCGCAGCCGTTTGATTGGAGGTAGTTGAAGTAGTAACACTAGGAGTAGTATGTTGTGTTTTTACTGTTTGTTCTACTGTTTGTTGTTCTTCTTGATGAGGAAAAAGAAAAGAGAATCCTGCAAATACAAAAAATGAGAGCACAAGTGCGAGCATGAGACGTTTGTTTAAATCTTGTTGTTCCAAAATAATACCTTTGATTCTATACGTAAATTACGTTGATAGTATAGTGTTATATGTGTTAAATTATGTTAATGCAGAACACTTTTTGAGTGCATGAAGGTATGATTTACGAACTTTTAAAAAGCTTTCGCCTATAAGAGATGGTTTCGCAACCAATACATAAGATCCTTTTGATAAGAGATCAATATTTTCTATGAAATGGGCTCTTAGCAAACGCTTTGCTCTGTTACGGTGAACTGCATTTCCTATTTTTTTACTGGCAACAAAACCTACTTTATATTCATCTGTTTTTTTATAGAAGAGTACAAAATAAGGTGTATGCCATGTTTTGGAGGAGCGATGGTACACTCCTGAAAATTCTTTACTCGTTTTTATACGAGTAAAATATTTTATTTGACTAATAACTGTGTACCGTTATTATACTGCCAATCTTTTTCTACCTTTAGCTCTTCTTGCAGAGATCACTTTTCTTCCGTTTTTAGTTTTCATTCTTGTTCTAAAACCGTGTGTTCTTTTTCTTGGTGTATTATGTGGTTGAAATGTTCTTTTCATTTTAGCCTGTCCTTAATCTATTTTACCTACATTTCTGTGGCATATTTGGACGCGATTTTATCTAAATATGGCTTAAAGTATACTAATCTCATGGAATTTTTTAATATACAGAACGAAAGATGATCTCTCCGGATCTTTCATCACGTCTTGCTTTTACAAATGCATCCACCACTCTAAAAATAATATCTTTAGATTTGTATTTACTTGTTCTAACCTCTACTTCAGCACAGTAGACATCTTCCCCTTTATCCAAAATAATATTACGGATAAGTCTTTCTGCAAAACGATATCCTCCATCTACTTTTGTTTCCTGGCAAAGCATTGCACATACGCCCTCCTCTTCACTCACATCATAAATAATATCTGTATTACGTTTTTCTTTTTCCAATAACGCTTTTAAATCTATTTTATTTGCAGATATCAGCATCAGTACAAAATTATTCTCAACATTACGCTCCATAAGATAATACATCATTTCAATCGTAGTATCAAGCTCTCTTATCATTTTCACAGCCATTTTGATCTCTTGTTCAGTATATCCTACAGCCTTTTTTCCGGTATAACTTTCTCTTGTTTTCACTATACAGCCTTTATAAAAAATAAATCTATGTTTATTATATCAGTTTTGATTGCTATAATTTCTTATGACAAAAACATCTTTTATGCACCTTCCTTCTCCTTGCTGGCTTCTTGATGAGTCACAGCTTATAAAAAACCTTGAATTACTGAAATATGTAAAAGATCGAAGTACTGCAAAAGTCCTTCTTGCACTTAAAGGCTATGCCTTATGGAAAAGTTTTGACACAATAGAACCTTATCTTGACGGATGTTGTGCTTCCGGACTTCATGAAGCAAAACTTGCCTCTGAAACATTCCATAAAGAAGTACATACCTACGCTCCTGCTTTCAAAGAAGAAGAACTTAAAGAGATCGCTGAAATTTCACAGCACCTGGTATTTAATTCACCGGCACAATTCAAACGTTTTTCCAAAAAAGCCAAAGCGATTAATCCGAATCTCTCATTGGGATTACGTATCAATCCAGAATATTCAGTATCACCAAGAGAGATATACAATCCCTGTGGACTATACTCCAGACTTGGTACAGCCATTGATCATTTTGATGAGAGTATTTTAAACGATTGTGACGGACTGCATTTTCATGCACTCTGTGAACAGGATGCAGATGCACTTGAGGCAGTATTAAAAAACTTTGAAGATAAATTCGCTGATTATATTCCCCAAATGAAATGGATCAATTTTGGGGGTGGGCATCACATCACCCGTAAAGGGTATGATATTGAAAAACTCATTAATCTTATCAAGGCTTTTAAAAAAAGATATTCCGTAGAGATATATCTTGAACCTGGAGAAGCTATTGGCTGGGAAACAGGTACACTGATTGTTACAATTCTTGATATTGTACATAACGGCATGGACATTGCTATTCTCGACACTTCAGCTGAAGCCCATATGCCTGATACGATCATTATGCCCTATAGAGCAGAGGTTCGGGGTGCAGAAGAGGCAGAAGTAAAGGAATATACCTACCGCCTGGCAGGAAATACCTGTCTGGCAGGAGATATTATGGGAGATTATAGTTTTGACAGTCCTTTGCAGATAGGTGACAAAATCATTTTTGAAGATCAGATGCATTATACCATGGTCAAAGCCACAACCTTTAACGGAATTAAACTTCCATCCATCGCTATACAGAGAGTAGATGGCAGTATTGAAGTTATTAAAGAATTTACTTATGAAGATTTTAAAGAGAGACTCTCATAAAATTTAAAATAATACTTTTAAAATACAAACTTTTCCCTAAACAAGTTTAGGGTTCCAATTTAACCTTTAGGAAACCTAAACTTGTTTGGTCAAAAGATCAACACTATCTTCCAAAAATTACAATATCATCTGTAGCAAAATCTTTTTTGTAGACTGCATCTAATGATTCCGATCTTTCACTGGCACCAACAACAACTTCAATACTAGGACTGTAGTCATACTTCATTTTCATTTCCGGAATATCACCGTTAATATAAATGACCGTTACATTGTCAGAGATCTTTTTCCCTACCTCCACCGAGTTACCTTCACCAATAACCAGATGGTCTAGTTTTACACCAAGGTCAGAGAGTGCAGATTTTGCCATGGCACCTCCCATCATCTTCATCATATCATTTCCGGAGTTCGTTCCGGCACCCTCTTCTGAGTCAAAAAGAATAATAGAGAGTATCTCTTCTTTACTCATGCTTGGCACAGAAGAGAACAAAATATTAGGTACACTTGGTGTACCGGTAATATTGATAGTGATCATCGTATTTTTGATCGTTCTGTATTTTACAGTAATATCCAGCATTGGTTTACTCGGATCACCTGTAAAGTAGAGATGACTGTTTTCAAGCACAAACCTTTTCCCCTGAAAAACATAAGAACCTCCATCCACAAGATCTACAGAACCAAGCACCATAGGATCAGAATAAATAGCTTTATGCACTCCTAAGTTTACCTTAGCCTGTATATCAATAGGTCCCTGCTTAAAAAGTAAAGGTTTTTTTGTATCTACATTTACCACAATAGTCAAATTATCCATAAAGGGGCTAGGCTCTTTTTTCTTTATCTCCTGAACTATCACAATATCACTGTCACTTGGAAAGGTCTTAGTGGCAAGATCATAATGTATATCCCCACCAAGCAGGGTCACTTTACCATCTATATTTGTTTTATTTCCATCCATGACTGTTTTAATATTGATCGAAGAGTCCAAATCAATCATTTCATGAGCCAGATGAAAAGTTGGAGCATCTGCTAAAATACTCCCTTGCATCTTCTTGGTATCAAGTTCTCCTGTAACTTTTAACTGATCATTCAGCCAAAGCTCTTTAATAATAATAGTTTCATTATCAAAATCTACGATAGATGGCTTGGTAGAAAAAACTTTCATTTTATTATAAACCAATTGATAGGCATTTAGTCTGATCTCTGAACCTTTTTTCCCAAAAACAATCTTTAGATTGTCTATCTGATGGTCTGTTTTTCGGTCTGCATGATAAAGGACTTCTGGTGAACTTAAAGTAAGTGTAACATCTTCATTATTTTTTACAAGTAAGGATACATCCAAAGCTCCATCTATTTTTGGCAAATTTTCAACTGTATAAAACTGCTGAACCGTATTAAGCAGTGCAGAGAAAGAACCCACATCACTGCTAATAGCTATATCACCATTTGGTTTAGCTTTGAGCGTAGCAGACATACCGG
>Ga0256827_10001876_pt1 | contig 13577 bp, 13 predicted proteins | sample CV84metaG_FD_185977 | JGI IMG/M metagenome (GOLD analysis project Ga0256827, IMG submission 185977) | Hydrothermal vent microbial communities from East Pacific Rise, Pacific Ocean - CV84 | ecosystem: Environmental > Aquatic > Marine > Hydrothermal vents | place: Pacific Ocean: East Pacific Rise... | reverse complement strand
GCTACGCTTACAGGTGCTTGTGTGGTAGGTGTAGGTCACTACACTTCAGGTGTGATGGGTAACAACGAAGAGGTCAAAGCCATGGTTGTTAAAGAAGCTAAAAACTCTGGTGAACTTGCCACTGCACTAGACTTTAATCCTTACCTCAAAAAGACCATTAAATCTGAGATAGCAGATGTATGTAACATCTCTAATACAAGATATGGTGGGGCAATTACTGCGGGTCAGTTCCTCTCAGAATTTATAGATAAAAAGCATACGGATAAATGGGCACACATAGACATCGCAGGCCCTGCTTTTGTAGAGCATGCTTGGGGAGAGAATCCACATGGTGCATCTGGTGCTGGTGTGAGACTAATGGTAAAGTTACTTGAAAAATTGGCAAGATAAAAGGCTTTAAATGACTAAATTACGTTTTATATTTTTATCTTTACTATCCTATATATTTTTATCTGGTTTTTTATTTGAAGAGAGAGGTATGTCATTACCTGCTCCTGAAAAGACAACAACAGATGATAAAATATCTATTGAAGATGATTTTCCACTCATTAAAATTAAAGCTTTTCCTTCAAAAAAAGAGCCTAGAATAGAGGTGAAAAAAGATAAGAATGAGATTATTGTAAAACCTAATATTGAGATAAAAGAAAAAAAAGATAGAAAAAAATCGAGAATAAATAGAAGAATAAAAGATAAAGAGATAAAGAAGACTTCAAAGAGTAATATTGGTGAATCACTGTTAAATAGTATTACAGGGATTTTTAAATCTACTACAAAAAATAAACCTAAAAAGCCATCTATTACAACTAAGAGCTCAAGTAATCGCATAAAAAGAGTTACTAAAACACCAAAAGTAGAAGTTAAAAAACCTATCATTAAAAAAGAAGAGATAAAACCAATACAAATTAGTACTGAATATAAAAGTAAAGTAAAAAGAGCAAAAAGACGACAAACTGGACATGTGAAAAAACTCATCTTTAATAAAAATACATCATTGAAAGATATCCCTCTTCCTGTACCAAATATAGCATCATTGAAATTAAAGTCACTTATTAAATCACTACCTACAATTCCAGTATCTAAGGTACCTATATTAAATTCTATTATTCCTCAGGGCTCTAAGATTGCTAAAAGACGACTGCGTTCTCAGCAAAACAGTGTGAGTAGTCAGGACATAAGTAATGACAAGAGTAGCTCCAAACGTTTAGATATGGCAAATATACGTATAGCCAAGAGTGATGACTATACTACACTTATATTTGATAGTTATCAATGGAGAGGCTATAATCAAGAAGCTACAGAAATCGCAAAAGAGTCTGGTAACTATGAATTTGAATATGAACCTAAGAAGAATCGTATTGTAGCTGTAATCCATGGATATACGTCCTTCTCAGCATTGTTAGGGGATCAAAGCCAACTGTTTAAAAGTAGTGATGTGATAAAAAATATCTATATCGATCGTTATATTGGTGATGAGAGTATTAAGTTTATTATAAAACTTAAAAAACCTATTCAAATGACAGTGCAAAATATGAAAAACCCTGGTAGGATTATTCTTAATCTCTATCCACAGTAAATAATAACAAGCAACATGGAGAAACATTTTAATTTATGAAAATATTTAATCTACTACTTTTACTTACAGTATTCTTTCTACTGAATGCCTGTCAAGGAAGAAGTATGCCTATGCATAAAGATATGCAATCAAAAAAGAAACCTGTTAAAATGAAACAGAAAAAAAAGCCTACTCTTCATATAGAGGTAACAGATAAACCTAAAGTAAAAAAAGAAAAAAGAAAACCACTTCTAGATATGAAAATAGAAGATAAGCCTAAAAAACACAAATCTAAAGCAAAAAAAATAAAAGTACCTCTAGTAAAAGAGAAAAAAAGAGAAAAATATTTCCCTACCCCTACTACAAAAAAAGAAACTTCAGAGAGATTGCCTAGTTTACCTACCTTACCTTCTATCGAAAGAGAAGTACCAGTTACTCATAAAAAAAATAAAATTTCAACACTAAAAGAGAGTGATAAAATAATTAATACCATTCCTCTACCAACTGAGAGTTTTTCTGGTGGTGGATTGGTTGATAATTTAGATATGGGGGCTATACGTATAGGAAGAAGCCCTGATTATACCAGTATTATATTTGACAGCTATACATATGAAGGTAAAGATAAAGTCTCTTCTACGCAATCTTATAGTTCTGGAACCTATCTTTTTACTTATGAACCAAGTAAGAACCGTATTATTGCATTTATCGATGGATATAATGACTTTTCTGCACTCAAAGAAGATCAACGTGCACTTTTTAAAGAGAGTAAAGTTGTAAAAAATATTTACGTATTAAAACATCTAGGAAAAGATGGCATTAAGTTTGTGATTAAGCTTAGAAAAAAAGTGAGGGTTAATATATTTGATGTTAAAAAACCTGGAAGAATTATAGTTAATTTATTTCCAAAATAAAGGGCACCTTTAAATATTATTTTGGATTTAAATAGAGTACATTTTCATCTTGATTAATAAAAAATGTAAATTGTTTAAAGAAATTCATTCCTAGTAATCCATCAATACCATCTCTTTTAAAATCTGCAAGAGTTACTTTTAAGTTTGCAAGTTCTAAATTGCCCATTCTCATCGTTTCTGCATTACATAACTTAGCTTGAATATCATTCCCTGCTGTTTGCAAGGTTAAATCATCTCTTAATACTTCTAACATAGAAGCTTTATCTTCATCTATCAAAATAAGAGTAGCTCCAGTATCTAAGAGTAAATTAAAGGCTGTACCATTTAAAAATATATTGACAACATAGTGATCACCTAATTTTTGTAATGGTATAGCATACTTATATTCTTCTTCCTCTTCCTTATCAATCTCGTCAATTAAACTTTTTACATTTTGTGCATAGACTTCATCATACTTGAGTGTCTCTAATAAAGCACTTGCTTCATTGGTTTTATCTAGTTCCATATAAAGCTGTGCTAAACGAAAAGTGTAAAAATTATCTGTACTGTCATAAGAACCCATCTCTTCTAAAAAAGAGATAAGTGAAGCGTACTCTTTTCTTTTAACTAAAGTATCTATATGTTTTAAAGCGGTTTCTTTTAGTTGCACAGAGAGCTTTGTATCTTCCTCTTCTGAGACATAATTTTCTTTCATTTGCATAATCATAGCAATAGCTCTAGCATAATCTTCTTGTTCAATATATGTTTTAATTATAAGTTTAGCTATGTTACTCTGTGGTTCATTATCTAGAAATATTTGCATATACTCTAAGGCTACTGTAGGGTTAGATTTTGCTAGTGTTGCTAAGTAGGATTCTATTCTCTTTCTATTTATCAGTGTATTATGTTCTAAATAATATGTTAAAGCATCATAAAATTTATTTTCATTTAATAAAGAAGTTAATTTATCTAACACTTTTTTATCTGTTATAGTTACTGGTGTATTTATTTTTCTTCCATTTGTATGAGTTTGTATTGACTTTGGTTTCATAGTTGATATATTATTTTCATTAGGGTTTTTAGGTAAAGTGATACTAAAATAGTCCTGACTCAGCCAAGCTATCACTATAATAAGTATAAAAAGAAGTATTGTTTTAATCATGAGGGTATTGTATCAAAATTAAATAAACGATATGCAACCAATATTTCGCTAAAATCGCGGTAATAATACTTTTATATACTAAGGAAATATCATGGGACTAGGCATCGGACTTGTAGGACTACCAAATGTAGGGAAATCTACTACTTTTAACGCATTGACTAAAGCACAAAATGCAGAATCAGCGAACTATCCATTTTGTACTATTGAGCCTAATAAAGCCGTGGTACCTGTACCTGATAAAAGACTTGATGCTCTTGCAAAGATAGTTAATCCAGAAAAAATACAATACTCTACACTTGACTTTGTAGATATTGCTGGGCTTGTAGCAGGGGCTAGTAAGGGTGAAGGTCTGGGTAACAAGTTTTTAGGAAATATACGAGAGACAGAAGTAATACTGCATATTGTGAGATGTTTCGAAGATCCAAATATTGTCCATACAGAGGGAAGCATAGACCCTATTCGTGACGTAGAGATTATTGAGCAAGAGCTTCTTTTTGCCGATATAGATGCTGTACTCAAACGTATCACTATGTTAGATAAAAAAGCTAGAGGTAATGACAAAGATGCCAAAGAGCAGCTAGAAGTAGCTAAAGCCCTACTCTCTCATATAGAAGATGGTGCACCAGTCTCTACTTTTGATGACTTAGAGTCTGATGGATTTATAGCGATGAATAAAGAGTTACGTCTACTTACCTCTAAACCTATTATCTATGGTGCCAATGTAGATGAAGATGGACTAAGTGAAGATAATGAGTTTGTACAAAAACTAAAAGCCTATGCCGATGAAAGAGGCTCAGAAGTAATTAAACTCTGTGCTAAAGTAGAAGAAGACATGGTTGACTTTGATGATGATGAGCGTGATGAGATGTTAGCAGACCTTGGTGTAAAAGAGTCAGGATTAGAGCAAATCATTCATAAAGGCTTTGCTAAACTAGGTCTTCAGTCTTATTTTACTGCAGGAGTCAAAGAAGTACGTGCTTGGACTATCCATCAAGGTACTACTGCACCTAAAGCTGCAGCAGTGATTCATAATGACTTTGAAAAAGGATTTATCCGTGCTGAAGTCATCAGTTATGATGACTTCATAGAGTTTGGTGGAGAACACGGTGCAAAAGAAGCAGGTAAAAACAGACTTGAAGGAAAAGAGTATATCGTACAAGACGGTGATGTCATGCACTTCAGATTTAATGTATAATAGTAAAAAAGGACTTTTCATGATTAAACATTTGTTTTTTATAGGAATTATTGGTTTGGTTATAGTTAGTTGTGACGGGAAGAAAGGTACCTTTTTAAAAAATGTTCAAAGTCAGAATTCTCATAAAGCTTCTGTGATCAAATTACAAAAGACTATAGAAGAACTGGGCCTTACGCTATTTGAAACGATAGATCATCAGGCTAATGCAAAGACCGTTGACATGCATCTAAAACCAGAGACCGTTGTTGTCTTCGGAAACCCTAAAATGGGCACAGTACTCATGGATTGCAATCCTTCAATAGGAATTGATTTACCTTTACGTATATTAGTCTCTACAAACTATGAAGGTACTACTAGTTTTACTTATACAAATCCAGAATATTGGTCACTTAAACATAATGTCAAAGATAAAAATTGTCTAGCTATTCTAAATAAAGCTAAACTAGCACTTGGAGATATAGTAGAAAAAGCGAGTAAAAAATAATATGGTCCTCTCAACTAATGAAATACTATACCGTATTCAAAAAGCACTCAATCTTTCACTAGATGATATAGTACAAGCATATAAACTAGAAGAATACGAAATAGAACCAGAGCATTTGAGTGCAATGCTCAAAAGACGTTCAGACAAAGGATTCGAGCTTTGTACATATGAAGAATTAGGAGTTTTTTTGGATGGTCTTGTAATCTTAAAACGTGGTCCTAGCCCTAAAAAACCCACTGATGACGTAGAGCTTACCAATAACCTTATAATCAAAAAGCTACGTATTGCTTTAGAACTAAAAGAAGCAGAAACAGAAATAATTTTTGGGCTTGCAGATATAGAACTTAGCAAACAACAATTAGCCTCCCTCTTTCGTAAAGAAAGTCATAAAAATTTTAAAAAATGTTCAGATGAATTACTTATGGCATTTTTAGAAGGATTAGATGAATTTTATTATGTTGGGGATATAGAAAACTAGCTATAATTGAGGACTTTATTCTAGGGATTAAATGATGTTTATCAAAAAGTTATTTTTTATTTTTCTATACTCTGTACTCTTTAACTCAGTACTGTTCGCAAACACATGCCCAAAATGGTTTCCTATGCCTTCAGATGGGTTGGTAGTTGTTATGCCTATATATGACAAAAATATTACTGAACCTGATTTAGATTGTGATGGTATTATAGATACCATAGATAAAGATATTGACGGGGATGGAGTACTTAATGATTTTGATATTTTTCCTCTTGATAACTCAGAATCACAAGATAATGATCATGATGGTATAGGAAATAATGCTGATATGGATGATGATAATGATGGTTATAGTGACCTAGAGGAGCTAGAAAAAGGCTCTGATCCATTAAATTCAAACTCAATACCATTAACCATTCTTACCAGACATGACCCACACCTACACATAAACTGTTTGGGCTATGTAGAAAAATCCGGTGAAGACATTAATGGTAATGGCATCTTAGAAGATAATGAAATAACATCTGAGACACCTGTCTATGAAGAAGGCACACCTTTAACTATCTTACAACTAAAAAATATGATAGAGAACAATGAAGATGTAACACATGTAAATACTTGTGAAATTACAGATATGGATAGTTTGTTCGCATCAAACACTACCTTTAATCAAGATATCAGTCAGTGGAATACTGGTGCTGTAACAACTATGAATTTCATGTTTTCTGGTGCACAGAGCTTTAACCAACCTATTGGTATATGGGATATGTCACAGGTCACAACGATAAATGATATGTTTTGGGGAGCGATAGCATTTAATCAACCCATTGGAGATTGGAATACATCAAATATAACAAATATGAATGGTGTATTTGCTGAAGCAGAAAGCTTTAATCAACCTATAAAGAATTGGGATACCTCAAAGGTAACGTATATGCCTCTTATGTTTTTAGGGGCAACAAGTTTTAATCAAGATATTTCAACTTGGAATGTTTCAAAAATAACCAATATGTTTAGACTATTTTATGAGGCAACAAATTTTGATCAAGATATCAGTGATTGGAATGTCTCTAAAGTCATAGAACATACTGAATTCTCTACAGATTCCGCACTTCAAAATAGTCACAATCCATTTGCCAATAAAGTACCTACTGTTGATGCCGGTGATGACCAAGAAGTAAGTGTAAATTCAAGTATAATATTAACTGCCTATGCAGCAGATAGTGATGGTACCATTGTGCATTATGAATGGAAAGAAGGAGATACACTACTGGGCACTACTGCTTCCATTAGTTATACCCCTACAACTCTTGGTGACCACAATATAACTGTCACAGTAATGGATAATAGTGATGCAACGGCAACAATTAGCATTATACTCACAGCAATAAAAGGCATAGTTCATACTATTCCGAAGCTTTCTAGTTTAGATAAAGAAGCATATCTTACCGCAATTAACAATGCCCGAAGTGAAGCAAGAACTTGTGGAGATTATGGAGATTTTTCAGCTACTTCTCCCGTCACATGGAATGAAAAACTATACAGAGCAGCTTATGAGCATAGTCAAGATATGGCAAATACAAATACATTTAGTCATGCAGGGTCTAATACAGAATATGATTGGAGTCGTATCCCAGAAGGACCAAGTGATATGCAAGAACGTTTAGATAGCCATAGCTATGTTTGGGATGTAATTTCTGAGAACATTGCAGCAGGGACATCTATGGATACTGCACAAAAAGCTATAAATATTTGGCTAACAAGTCCTGGGCATTGTAAAAATATCATGGATCCAAATATATCTGAAGTCGGTATGGCAAAAGTAACTAATAATAGTTCTACCTATCATAACTATTGGACACAAAATTTTGCAAAGCCTTATATACAATAATGAACTAAACTTCCAAGACCAACTTTACAGGGCAGTGATCTGAGCCCATCACTTGGTCCAAGATATCAGCATCAACTATCTTATCTTTTAAATCATCAGAAACATAAAAGTAGTCTATACGCCATCCTACATTATTACCTCTTGCCCCTGCTCTGTATGACCACCATGAGTAACGGTCTTCAACCTCTCCATGGACATATCTAAAGGTATCTATGAAGCCTGAAGCCAAGAGCTTATCTTGCCATTCACGCTCCATAGGTAGAAACCCAGAAGTCTTTTCATTGGCTTTTGGACGTGCTAAGTCTATGGGGTGATGTGCAGTGTTTACATCCCCACATACTACTATAGACTTTCCTTGTTTACGTAAGTCTAAGATGTGGTCTAAAAAGCGTGCATAAAAGCCCATCTTATACTCTAAACGCTCATCGTTACGTTGTCCATTAGGAAAATAGACATTAAAATAAGCGATGTTGTCAAAATGATACTCATTAATTCGCCCTTCATCTAAGATGTCTACATGGTCACAACAAGATGCATCACCTTTAATATCTGTGTAGAGTGCCACACCTGACTGACCTTTATTCACAGAGGAATTGATACTTTGGAACTTGTAGTTACGTTCAAAGATACCCTCAGGTATCTGGTCAGCTTCTGCTTTTATCTCTTGGAGTCCTAAGAAGTCTACATTCTCATCATCTATCCATTTGAGTGCATCTTTTTTGTCCACAGCACGTATGCCATTTACATTCCATGATATAAAAGTAAGTTCTGCCATAAAAATCCTTGATTATTTAGGTAGAATAATAGCCAAATAGAGATTACAAATAAAGGTCACCCATGTCACAAGCAGATAAAGAACGTTGGAATGAAAAATACCAAGACAATCAAATCCCTAATGAACCTATAACACTTGTGAAAGAGTATAACAATCTAGCCACAGGCAAACAAGCCTTGGATATTGCCTGTGGTATGGGTAGACATAGTAAATACTTAGTCTCTCAAGGATTTGAAGTAGATGCGTTAGATGTCTCTTCTGTTGCTATAGCATCATTACAAAATATCCCTCAATTACATGCTAAAGAAGTAGACTTTGATACTTACAGACTACCTACAGAAACGTATGACCTCATAGTCTGCACTTACTTCTTAGAACGCAGATTCTTTCCACAGATGATAGCAGCACTGAAACCTCATGGTATCATACTTATGGAGACATTTTTACATGATGAAGCCAACGAACGACAGCCTTCCAATCCGGCTTTTATGCTCAATGAAGGAGAACTAGAAGCCTACTTTGATGATAAATGTGAACTGTTGCATATACCAGAGTGGTTAGATGTAGATTATAAAGGATTTAAAACGATGAAAACTTCTATGGTAGCTAGAAAGAAAAGTGGTGGAATGACAGATGAGGATTTTTGGGCATAAAGCCCAATTTAGCTGCTCTATCTTTGTATTTTGACTCTCGTTCCTACTGCTACTTTAGAAAAAATAAGTTTTGCTACATGTTTAGGTAATCTTATACAACCATTAGTTCCAGGATGACGTTTGACATATTTACTTGCATGTAGACCTATGCCCCCTCCAGTCAGACGCATCCAATAGAGTAAAGATGCACCAACATATCTTGCTCCATGTTTATCTCCTTGAAATTTACGTCTATCGCCTTTATATATTTGTTTGCCATTTCTAAAATATATACCAAAAATAGTAGAACGTTTATCACGTATCTTTTCTAGAATTCTAAAGTTACCTAGTGGGGTATGTTTATCCCTATATATTTTTGTATTGGGTTCAAACTTATGTTTCGCACCTGTGGTACATGGTGAGTTCAAGGCTACTTTACCTTTTACATATAACGTAATTCTTTGTGTTGATTCATCTATTGTGAGTGTTGTATTTTTACGTGTAGATTGTCTCAACAAGATAGGATTTTTATAGACATTAAAACTTTTACTAAGATTGGTATGTTTCTTAAATGATTCAAAGGAGCCAACACTTCCTTGATTACCCCGTATACCTTTTTCTTCTTCAGAAATTTTATTTTTTGGAAAGAGTATACCTTTAGAAGTATTATCTAGTTTTTGCTTAACCTCTCTACCTACCCAACCATCTATTGGATCTAAACCATAATATTTTTGATATGCTATTACAGCTTCTTTTGTAGTTTTACCCCATTTCCCATCAGTTTTCAAATTTACATGTAGTACCTTATCTTTTGACAATGCAATTTGAAGATTTCTTATAGCATTATAATCATTGGTACATGTAAATTCTGGTGTAGCCTCACACATATCCTCTTGTCTTGAAAAATAGTCACTGGGATATTTTACATCACTTGCTGTTTTGTCTAAGCTTCTTTTTACAGTTTTTCCTACCCATCCATCTACCGGTGTAATATGATGTAATTTTTGATACCTCATTACAGCTTCTTTTGTTTTATCACCCCATTTACCATCTGTACTAAGTGTAACATCTAACGATTTGTCAGCATTCAATGCAATTTGAAGATTTCGCACACTTTCAAACCCATTAGTACATGTATGTGTATCGGTACCTTCACACATATCATCTCTAGATATAAAAAAGTTTTTTAATTTGGCTGTAGGATGGTTATTTATCTCTTTTGTAGGTTCTTGGCTTATTTGACAACTACTATAACCTCTATCTTTAAGTGTATGTATACTTCTAGATTTAAACTCATCTGCTTCTATATATAAAGTTGCAAAAGTCAAAATCAATGCTATCTTTTTTTTCAAAATTTCCCCTAATATCCACTTTTATTTAGGATGTATTATAGCAAAGATAGATTTAGCTTAAGAATAACGAAGAAAATAAACCTATTAAACCACCAAATACACCACCCCACACTACAAGCCACCCTAAGTGCTCTTTTATTAGCTCTTGAACTAACTCTTTTACCATAATAGGTGTAAGCTCATCTAGTCTTCTAGTAATGAGAGCTTCTACTGACTCTATCATATCATCACTCAATGCAGAGTTTTGTATATGATGATCTAGCTGTGCTTTAAAAGCATCCGAGGATACGATAGAAGAAACAGCAGACTTTAATTTACGAGAAAAAGGTTCTCTCAAACCATCTAAAGCTTCTTCTCCCCCAAACATCTGTATGGCTCCTCCAAATTTAGATTCCATGACTGTTTTAGAGAGTGCATCAAATGCAGGAGAAAAATCTGCACCTTCTAGCAAAGGACTGAGATCAATTTTTTGCTCTTCTTTTGAAAAAAAATCACCCAACTGTTCTTTGCTAAAAAACTGTTTCATTATCATCACACGGATAGACTCTTTAAAGGTTTCAAAGTTTTTTTCTATCACCCCAGAACCATATAGAAAAGGTACGCGTTCAAAAAGCATATGTATAGCCAATTGATTTGTAATGGCACCCGAAAGTGCAAAAAGTCCTGTAAATAATAGAGCATCATGATACTCCACAGGAACCACAAAAGAGAGTCCTATCAAGAGTACAGAAATTATATCTGTCAGTAGAGATTTATTCATATGGTATACACTTTAATTTTTTGAAAGTATAGCAAATTATGTTTATTAACCCCGTTATCTTTCAATAATCATAATCTTATCATTGTATAGAAATTTTAAAATTACCTATTTTCTTCTTATGGTATGTCGTTGCTTCTAAGACATATGTTCCTGCAGGTAATATACGAACTATTTGAGAATCGCGTTTGCCTGCACTGTCATCATCATCTACAATCATATTACCATTTGTATGTTTAAGATAGAGATAAGCATCTGCTGTATAATCTGCATCTAGTGTGATGGTGACCTTTTTTTGTTTAGTGAGTGTAAATGTAAAATATTTAGCATATCTGTCATAACGACTTTGTGATTTACATATTTTTGCATAGACTCCTGACATGGTTTGATTTAAAGATATATTTTTAGCACTACATGGATCAGCAATAGCTTTTGGGGTCATTGAAATTGTAAAGTTTCCAACTTTTTTTGCTTTATAGGTTGTTGCTTCTAAAAGATACGTTCCTGCAGGTAATATACGAACAATTTCAGCATCATGACTTCCTGCACTATCATCATCCCAAACAATCATATTTCCATTTTCATGTTTAAGATAAAGGTAGGCATCAGAGCTGTCATCTGCATCTAGTTTAATAGCAACTTTTTGCTGCTTGGTCAATGTAAATTTAAAATTCTTAGCATAACTTCCTAAACGATATTTAGAGCTACAAGAGCTATCATACACATCTTGCATACTACGATTGAGCAAAATATCTTTTATCTGGCACACAGTATTTGATGTACCATCTCTAGGTAAAGGAATCTCTCCATACTCTTCGGCAATACCTGCATAGATGGCATATCCCTGTTTATCTATATAGTCACGCTTTTTTAATCTTTCGGCTTCTTGTATATGACTTAAAAAAGAGACCTCTACCAATACTGCAGGCATGGTTGTTTTTCTCAATACATACAAATTACCTTGTCCCACACCTACTTTACTCGGACATTTTGTCACACCATATGTACTTTGATTACATAACAGTTTAGAGTTAATCGAAGCAAGCTTTGACAAATGAGTAGAGATTGCTAGCTGATCTACTAAATTCACGGCTAAATCACCTGCACTTCTTGAACATTGTCCACAATATACAAAATCCATTGTTCTGTTCACGCTTGGGGATGCGGCATTTAGATGAATAGCTACAGCTTTATGTACAGAGGCAGCATTAAGTTTATTGACTTTTTTTTGTAAACTTTGCAAGCCTTGATCGACCCTTGTCATAGTTACTTTGACTCCATCTCTTAGCAAATATTTTTTTGCCACCAATCCAATTGCTAAAGCTGTCTCCCTTTCTGTAAGTCCATTTTTAGCTACTGCTCCTGTATCTGCTCCTCCATGCCCAGGGTCTATACCTATTCTTTTCCCTACTAAACTCCCATACATAAATGTTGTCAGTAAACTGATACTTAAAAACACTATTTTTATTCTATTTATCATTCTATTCTCCTCTTTTTAGTTACTTGCAACATTGAGTACGATAATCTCTTCTGTGCTGTCATCTTTTGCATATATTTTAGTACCATCTTCGGAAAATATAGGATCTGTTTCAATGCGGTTTTTGGTATGTGTTAACGCTGTCTCTTTTTTATTTACAATATCATACAAATAGACTTCAGATGCAGTTAGAGATGCACCATCATCTTTTGTACGTACAAAGACAAGAAGCTCTTTATAGGGATGCCATGAGACATTAGAAGCATCATCTCCTAGTTTGACTATAGACTCATCTATCGTGTTTTGAATAATGATACCATCTGAATCTTCATAACTCAAATAACTTTTAGTCGATGATAACATAGGCATATAATACTCATCTTTACCCACTGAAATCTTTTTATGCTCTCCATCCACATTTAAAAAAATCTGATTGCCATCCTGATATACTTCTTCCTCGGGATCTATGTAACTTTTCTTTTCTCTTCTTGATATCTCTTCTTTATAATATCTCTCTTCATCATTTGTAGCTATTCTACTTTTAGAGTTTTTTGCTATATCTTTTTGTATAGTATCTGGGATAGTAGTTGTTACAGTTTTTATTTTGGCTTTTGGTTTATTGCTACTAGGTTGTGATACTTTTATCTTAGTAGATGGTAGAGTCTGCTTTTCTTTTAAAGGTAAGTCTTTTTTTGAGAATACCATAAATAAAACGATACCAATAAGGAGAAGACCAATAAAAAATAATATTTTTTTCATATACTTCCTTAAAATTTATTCTAAAAAAGTAGGAGCTGAAATACCGTATGTTTGAAGTTTTTTTGATTCACGATTAAATATATCTTCAGTAACCCATACAGCAGAATATAAATTTATACCATCTTTATTTACAATAGAAAGACTTAATAACTTTTTACCTTTATTTACTGTCAATT
>Ga0256827_10001875_pt1 | contig 13584 bp, 14 predicted proteins | sample CV84metaG_FD_185977 | JGI IMG/M metagenome (GOLD analysis project Ga0256827, IMG submission 185977) | Hydrothermal vent microbial communities from East Pacific Rise, Pacific Ocean - CV84 | ecosystem: Environmental > Aquatic > Marine > Hydrothermal vents | place: Pacific Ocean: East Pacific Rise... | reverse complement strand
GGCTAAAGCCTCCGAGTAATAAAGGGTTATATATAAATTGCTACTTTACTATATAACTAACAGCTTTTAAAATATGAGCTTTTTTAAAGATAGCATCTTTTAGTGTTATGACAGATTGACAATCTTGTTTGGCGAAACGTACAAACATTGTTGCTTCTATCTTGTCTCCTTTTTTTAGCTTGATACTGTATTTTACGGTTTTACTCTCTTTTGCATTTAGATTGTTTGTCTCTACACTATAGGCTTTTGCAGGAATAATTAGTTTATTTCCTTTTTTGTCTTTGAATCTATACTCAAAAAATACATCTTTGTCCTCTTTTGGACTCTTTTTGTAGTTTTTCCAAATCTCTTTGTTGTCTCTTATTACTTTTACTTCAAGATACTTTACTCTTGCAGGTTGAACAATTAGAGGATGACCCATTTTATTTGTAAGTTTTAGCTCTATGCTATTAGAAGTTGTTGAGATATTTATGTCTAATCCTGTAGCTCTGAACTTTTTATCATAAATTCCCAAAAATTTGTGACTAGCGTGGTGTCCTCTTGTCTTTTTATTCATTTTTTCAGCTCCACCACTAATTTCTGGCATATGGCATTTTATACATCCTATACTATCCTGTTTAGGGGTCATAGCTCTAAATATAGTTACATTGTTCTCATTTAGTTTGTGAGAGTGACAGCCCATACAGACTTTTTTACCATATATTGGATTTTTGCTTGATGAGTGTTTATCGCTATCATCTGGATTATCTAGTCGTCCATATAGTGTTGGTTTAAAGTTTTTTGCCTGTCTTGCTTTTATGTTTATATTTCTCCTATGAGCCTTTTTTACATAGGCTATTGTATGACAAAAAAAGCAGGATATAGCATCGGTATGAGTTTTGTTGTTTTTGTCGGGTCTAGCCTCTCCACTTATCAGTTGTTTGAGATTATTTGCCATAGGCATATGACAAGTTGCACAGACATATCTTTTAGAGTCTGCTTTATTCGCAATTTCTCTATGTAGCTCGTCATTGAAATAGTTCTTGGTATGAGCAGAGGTTTGATACTCTTCATAGATTTTCTCATGACACTCATTACAGGAGTGGTTATCAAGATATTTATTTTGAGCAAAGATAAGAGAGGATAATAAAAGAAGAATAGAGAAGATGTTTTTCATAAAATACTCCATTTTGTAGGTTCGATTTTATCGAACATTTGTTTTGTTAGATTTCTGTTCGATAAAATCGAATCTACGCAGTATCCCCTCCCCAAAAGGAGAGAGAATGAATGTATAAAATTTTAATTAAGCACCAGGAATATGTTGTCTATGCTCAACAGAGTATGTAAAGGTAGGTGTTGTCAAGTTTTCAATATACTTAACGAACTTACCAGTTTCAGACTCATAGATACCAATTCTACCAGTTGTCCACTCAGAAATCATTGTCCATTTACCATGATTTGCAGGTTCTGCGTGAAGCAATCTTGGTTGTACAGGATTTTTAACAACAGCACCCAATTTAGTAGGCATAGGCATTAATTTCTCTTTAGAAACTTTTGAAGCTACCTCATTTACAGGAACTTTCTCATGTTGAGTTGCATCCCACTCTTGAAGAACTTTTTTAGTTTTAGCATCAATAAGTTGACCTTTTTTCTTACCAACTTTGATGATTCTATCAGTCTCTAAAGTCTCTTTGTTAATCAAGTGAACTTCATTGTATTTATCAGGTTTACCAAGAACACAGTCAGACCAAATCCAAGGAGTGTCTTCACCTGTTCCTACAAATAGACCACCACCAGCAGTTTTAACTTTTTTAACAATTTTCCAGTTTGGAGATTCCCAAATTACAACAGAACCAAAGTTCATAGAGTTAGTAGCGTTAAGCTGTTTACCCATTTTTTTGTTGAACCAAGATGAACCTTGACCTGGGTGTGGCTTAGATTTTGGACCTGTATGTACTTTTGCAGCTAATGTTTTAGTTTTAAAGTCAACGATTCCCATAACATCACTTCCTTGAGAAGCAATCATAAAGTATCTACCGAAATCTTCACCCTCATTTTCATTTAAGAAACAGTCATGTAGGATTTTACCGATATTTGGAATATCACCAACAATTGGGAAATCTGGTTTAGAGTAGTCGATAATGTAAGTGTGTCCACCATCTTTAAGTGCCATTGCAAAGTATGGTCCATAAGGAGTATCTGCAATACCTGCTACACGAGAAGGTCCAATTTGTCCATCAGGGTCAATAACACGACTTGTATCATAAACTTTTAGAGGTTCAAGTGTTACAGCATCACATAAAACAGCTCCACCTGGGTTGTAGTTACCTGCTAAGATATATTTACCATCTGGAGAAACAGCAAGTCCTCTTGACTCTTGACCAACTTGAACAGAAGCTAGGGCAGGTTGTCCTGGAGCTGCTATATCAAACATTGTCAATTTACCTGAACGTGAGATAGAGTAAGCATATCTTGGGTTCTTTTTGTTTGTAACAGTTACGTGAACAGCAAATCCAGCTTTGTGTCGGCTAAGAACTTTTCCTGTAGTTGAGTCAATAAAGTCAACCAAAGATGCATCTCTCTCTGTAGCAAATGTAATATCTCTAACATCTTTTACATCAGCAGCTTTTGGATATTTTTTAGCAAGTGCCTCACGGTCTGCCATTTTTGTCCATGATTTATGAACTTCGTCAAAGCTAAGTGTTAACTCAACTGTGTTTTTCCAATCCATCAACCAGTCAATCATACCAGCTGCATCATCTTTTGAGAAACTAGCATTCCATGCTGGCATAGCAGTATTTTCTCTACCATCCATAATAGTTTCAGCTAACATCTCTCTATTTTTCTTTTTAAGAGCTTTTGGTCTAAGGTCAGAACCAACACCACCTTGGTGGATAGGTCCGTGACACCCTTGACACTCTTTTTCAAACTTCTTTGCAAAATCCATACTCGATGAACCTGCAAATGCAAAAGATGCCATTAACGCTGTCGCTGCTGCGATACTTAAAATATTCTTCATTTTTTCTCCTTATGTTAAATTAACTTTGAGATTTAACAGTCTCAAAGCTCTTTTAGATAGACTTTTATGTCTAATTTATCAGACAATGTAAATTTTGGGTATAGCTTATGGTTATACCCACTCTCTTTTAATTCTTATTGATTCTCTAATCTCTTTTTTTCAGATTTATAAATCCAAAACATAGGTAAGACAATTACCGTATGCAAAAAGATTGTAAGAGTTAGTGGTCCTTGATTTAGCATAGCAAAAAAGCTAGGTACTATATCTGTTAATGGTTCAATCATTTAGTCTCCTTTAAATTAAGATGGAGAGAAAAACTCTCTCCATTATTTTACCCTATTAAGCTTCTGCCTTTTGTGCATTTTTACCAATAGTAACTAAATCCCAAACAAGATAGATGAAACCTATGAATGTTACAACACCCATAATTGCTCTCCATGTTTGTGCTTGAATGTACCAAGGTAAATTTTGAGCTGTAAAGAATGCATTCCATGTAGCACCCATCTCACCTCTTTCAACTAGAACTTGCTCGTAACCTGCAATAGTCAATGCAATAGTCATTCCCATTACTCCAAAAGTTACAAGGAAAATTCCCATTTTAGATTTGAATGTTGATTTCATTCTTTCTAATCCATATGTTCGTTGAATACCGTAATACATCATACCTATAAGGATAGTTGCATATGCACCAAAGAATGATAGGTGACCGTGTGCAGCTGTAAACTGTGTTCCGTGTGTATAGATATTTACTTGTGGTAGAGTATGGAAGAATCCCCAAATACCAGCACCCAAGAAGTTACCAAACGCATTGGTTACAATCCATGCCATAGCAGGACCATTTGCAATCACTGATTTTGCTTCACCTTTTGCCTCATGTGCTCCTTGCTCTTTACCCCAATCATATAGGACGTGAACAAACATAGCAATTAGTGGCACAGGCTCTAGTGCAGAGAACAATGCTCCAATTTCCCACCAGTACTCAGGTGTACCAATCCAGAAGTAGTGGTGACCCATTCCAAGAATACCTGAACCAAAGAGCATAAGAACTTCAATCCATAGCCACATCTCAACTACTTCTCTTTTTGCACCAATAATTTTGATTAATGCATAAGCAGCTAAAGTACCAACAAATACTTCCCAAGTAGCTTCAACCCAAAGGTGTATTACCCACCACCACCAGAATTGGTCCATTGAGATATTGTCAGTAAAGAACATACCAGCAAGATAAAGACCAGCAAGTGCTAATAAGTTAGCTACCATAACTGTCATGATACCTGTTTTTTCACCCTTCATATAGGTTGCAAAAACATTAAAATAGAAGATAAGAACGACAACTACAATACCAATATCAGCCCATCTTGGAGCTTCAATATACTCTCTACCTTCATTAATAAGCCAAATAGTTGACTCTTTTCCAGGCCCGATTTGAATAAAGATATAAACTAATACTACCACAGTAACAGCAGCAGTTAATACCCAAAATCCTAACTTTCCAAGACCCATTGCCACACCTTCGTGACCTGTCTCATCAGTTAACATTAGATATGTTGAACCTATCATCGCATAGAGCATCCATACAACTAGTGCATTGATGTGTACCATTCTCGCTACAGAGAAATCAAAAAGTTCAAATAGGAAACTTGGGAACAGGAACTGAATTGCAGCAATAAGTCCCATAAGTAACTGTGCACCAAAGAGTATAATTGCTACCCTAAAGTACATCATTCCTAACTCTTGACCTTTATTTGTCAATTTGTTTTCTTTTATACTATTGAGCATTTGTTGAACCCTCCTCTTTACCAAAGTTTCTTGGGAAACCGTTTGTATCAATACTACTCATATGTTTAAGAAATGCTACCAACCCTTTTGCCTCATCAGCTGTGATTTTTAAATCTGGCATCATTCTTGAATGAGTAGGATAGGTTGATGGATGTTGTAAGAATTCAGCCATCGCTTCTTCTCTTGTACTTTTTCCTGTCATTGCCATCATCGGACCTGATTTACTCCAAGCTGGGTCAATCCACGCTTTAGTAAGGTCTGGAGCATAATATGCACCATTTCCAAGTAATGTATGACAGTTCATACAGTTTTTAGCTTGAGATGTTAGTTTACCTAAATGAAGTAATGCTTTTGCCTCATCTGGTTTCCACTCTTTTCCAAAAAATGGCTCTATATCACCAATAACTGGAACTTCGTGCCCTCTTTTTGCACTCATTTTATAATCAATATGGTGGTTGATTACTGTAGGTCCTGGGACTCTTTTAGTTACCCCATTTTTTAAATCATCATCTGTACCCATTTTAATTTGACCCAAAGTGTCAAAAGTTAGCCATATGAGCAAAATAGATGCAAAACCTGTTACCCACGCAGCTGACCTACGCCAAAATGGAATACTTGTCCAGACGGATAGATTTTTGTTAGCCATGTCTCCTCCTTAGTTTTTTTGTTCTGCTATATTTTTCTCTGAGTCATATCTTCTATCTGAGTCCTCTATCAGTCTAAAGTATAGATGGGGGATGAATAGGTAAGCTACCATTGTCACCATCAATACTTTAGAGGTAAAAGCCTCACTTTGAATCCAGACAGAGAGTAAATATAGAGAGTAAGTTTGTAATGCCCAAAACAGATACCCAAGGTTCATCCACTTTTTTGAAAAATAACCCATTTTTGCAAGGGTAATAGTACCTGCATAAGCAACGCCAAAAACAAGTACAAGTGTAGAGATGACAAAGATAGGTAAAAACATATCTGGTGCAATCTCTGGTCTTACGATAAGTTCGTTCATTTGTGAAATCCTTTTAGATAACTGCTTCTTAAAAAAGCATATTGTATTATCCCTATTTGATTAATAAAAGTGATTGATGTATGTCAATGAATTAATAATTTTTTTTTTGATAGTTTTACATAATTTGGGATTATAACCTAAAGTTTTAATATAATAAAACAAAAGAGAATATTAAGTGGTAAAAATCATTAAGAAGAGATATAAATAAGAATTAAAAGAGAGTTCTATTTCTCTCTTTTAAATGTAGGTTTAACAATACATCTTGCTGTATGAAAAACTCTACCATAGTTTGGTGAACGAAAAATATCACCCTCTAGGGTCCACTCTCTTGATTTATCTACATCTACTGATTGGGCTACTTTTCTTGTTGCTCTACTTTCACATATAACCATATGACCTTTTTTAAAAGCCTCTTTGACTGATGTTATTCTATCTGTAGTTACCTTGTAGTGAAAACCAATAGCAAAAGCCCAAAATATAGTTACGGAAATTAATCCTTTTTTAATAGCACCTTTTGAAAAAAAAGGTCGTGTGGTTACAAAAAGAGTAACAGCTAACATAACAAATGCAATAAAAAGATACCCAGCTTCGAGTTCTAAAAACCTATACATAATTCTACTCCAATAATTAGATAAAAACCCATAATATCACACAAAGAAATAGCCAAAGTTGATAAACATCAATAGTTTTAGAGAAAAAAATTTCTATACTTGTTCCAATATATAAACATACAAAGAGAGAAGAGTTCATTATGAAAAGATATTTAGTTTTTGCACTTATAGCAGGATTTACATTTGTAACACTTGTTGCATATAAAGAGGCAAAACCTCTACCAAAAGCACCTATATATAAAGAGATTAAAAAATACTCACCATACTATATGGAGAAGCGTTTTGCTGGTTTGCAAATTAGAAGTAAGCTAGATGATAAGTTTAAAGAGAAGCCTACAAATATGGAGGTTTTTCATAGAATGGAGGAGCTTAACAAAGAGTGGGCAAAAATACACCTAAAGAGAGTAGAAAAAACTATTGTTGTATCTGATGAGAATGGAACAGAGGTTGCCAATATTCCTATTAGCACAAAAAAGGATGATGCCTTTATCCATAGTTTTTTTGGAATATAGTTTATGACACATATTGTAATTACTCTAGTATTTACCTTTGCTATGTTTATGTTTATGGCATTTCCTGCCATAAAAATTGTAGAGTTTATCCATAAAAAAAGAGAGCTATCTCAAAAGAGCCAAAATGTTTTAACTGTACTCTTTACAGTTTTTTTATCACTTTTAGTAGCACTTTTTTTACAGAGTTAATATCTTATTTCTCTCCAAGATAGAGCATAGCTTTCTCTTGGTCAATTTTAAAATTAAACTTTTTGAAAAAGTTCATTCCCAATAGACCATCTGTATGTTGATTTTTGAATGGTGCAACGGTGATTTGAAAATCTTTTAACTCTATATCTTGAATAATTAGGCTTTGTGTTTGATATAGCTCACCTACTATCTCCCCACCTGCTGTATTTAGTATTATCTCTTTGCCATCTTCCAAATCATGTATTTTATCAGTATCTATAAATGTATAACTAGCACCTGTATCTAGTAGTAGAGTTAGAGGTGTGTTGTTTATAGTTAGATTAACAGTAAATTGGGAGTCAATTTTATTGAGAGGTATTTTGTGAGGATACTTCTCAATCTCTGTTTGGTTTAGTTGAATCTCTTCCATAAGAGTATTTGCTTGATTTATATAGGTAGAGTCACTGTTTATTTCACTAATAAGCTCTTGTGATTTATCATATATCTCTAGGTTTTTGTAGAGTTCTGCTAGTCTAATAATATACTTTTCAGGTGTAATACTTTTTGAGATTGTCTCCTCTAAAAAATCAATAAGTTTTGAGATATTTTTGGAGTCATTTAGCCTTTTAATATAGTTTTCGATAGCTGTATCTAAATCATTTGTTATAAGCTTTAAATTTTTATCTTGATAGTTATGTTGTAGCTCAAAAAGAAAATTTATAGATTTTTCAAACTCATTTTCAGCTCTATATAGCTTGGCAAGATAGAGTTGGAAATCTAAGTTTTGAGGCTCTATTTCGATATATTGAAGTAGTTGCTCTATAGTCTCATTAGGAGAGCTTGTTGCTTTGTCATAAAAATAGACTTTTAGGATGAGTTTATATGATTTAATCTCTTTTGGAGTCCCCTCTATATAGAATGCCATCGCATCTGAAAAATTATTTTGGTTGAGTAGAACCTCAAAGGGATTCTCTTTTTTAATTACTCTTTTTTTAACCAATTTTATATGAGAAAAGGCTCTATTTATAGGAATCTCTGTACTTATATTCTGTTCTGATTTATCTACTTTTTCTTCTGTAATATGTTGCTTTAAAATAATGTTTTTTTTAGGCAAAGGAGTATACTCTTCAGATAGAGTCAAGCTTTTTGGTATTAGTTTTTTTGGTTCTAGTGAGATATAAAAAAGATGAAAATTCCATCCAATTAATACCCCAACTGCTAGAGATAATACAATTTGAAACATAGGTTATCCTTATATTTTATTTTATCCAAAAATTCTTACACAAACATCCCTTTATTAGAAAAAAATGGGTAAAATTCGCATAATAATTAACATAAGGTGGAATAAATATGACAGGATATATGCTTTTTTCAGGTACGGCAAATGAAGAATTAGCACAAGAGGTATCAAAATATCTCGACCAACCACTCTCTAAGGCAAAGATTACAAAATTCTCTGACAATGAGATAAATATTAAAATTGAGGAGAGTGTTAGAGGTAAAGATGTCTTTATTCTTCAACCAACCTCAGCACCTGCAAACTTTAATTTGATGGAGTTATTGATTATGGTTGATGCTCTAAAGCGTTCTTCTGCAAGGTCTATTACAGCAGTTGTGCCTTATTACGGGTATGCACGACAAGATAGAAAAGCAGAGCCTAGAGTTCCTATCTCTGCTAAATTGGTAGCTAATCTTATGGAGACAGCAGGAATTACTAGAGTTGTTACTGTTGACTTACACGCTTCACAGATACAGGGATTTTTTGATATTCCTGTAGATAATCTTTATGGTGCTGTTCTTTTTAATGATTATGTAAAATCTAAAAATCTAAAAAATCCAATAGTTGCAAGTCCTGATATTGGGGGTGTTGCAAGAGCTAGATATTTTGCTAAGACTATGGGCTTGGATATGGTTATTGTGGATAAGAGACGAGAGAAAGCCAATGAGTCTGAGGTTATGAATATTATTGGTAATGTAGAGGGTAAAGATGTCATTATGATAGATGATATGGTTGATACAGCAGGAACAATGGTAAAAGCAGCAGCAGCACTTAAAAAGTTAGGAGCTACATCTGTAATGGCTTGTTGTACTCACCCAGTACTTTCTGGACCAGCCTTTGAACGTATTGAAAATGGAGAGTTAGATGAGTTGGTAGTAACCAATACTATTCCTATCAAAAATAATAGTTGCAAAAAGATAAAAGTCCTCTCTACTGCCAAGATGCTAGGTGAAGTTATTAGAAGAGTATATAACAATGAGAGTGTAAACTCACTATTTGAGACCAACTAATGGCAAATAGTATACCTCAAACGCATATACGAAATTTTTCGATTATTGCACATATTGACCACGGTAAGTCTACACTTGCTGATAGAATTATTCAAGAGTGTGGAGCAGTGACTGACCGTAAGATGTCGGCACAGGTTATGGATACTATGGATATTGAAAAAGAGCGTGGAATTACTATCAAAGCTCAATCTGTTCGTCTTGATTATATCGCTAAAAATGGTGAAGAGTATATTCTAAATCTTATAGACACTCCAGGTCATGTTGATTTCTCTTATGAGGTTAGCCGTTCACTAGCATCATCAGAGGGTGCTTTGCTTATTATTGATGCTGCACAAGGTGTTGAAGCTCAAACTATAGCAAATGTATATATCGCTTTGGATAATGATTTGACTCTAGTACCAGTAGTAAACAAGATAGATTTACCAGCAGCAGACCCCGATAAGGTACTAATGGAGGTAGAGGATGCAATTGGATTGGATTGTACTGAACACTCCTTGGTATCTGCTAAAACAGGTGAGGGTGTTCCTGACCTTATTGAGGCTATTGTAGAGAGAATTCCTGCTCCTACTGGTGATGAGAATGCTCCATGTAAAGCACTTATCTATGACTCTTGGTTTGATAACTACTTGGGTGCATTGGCATTGGTTCGTATCTATGAGGGTAGCATAGAGAAGGGTCAAAAGATTCAGATTATGAGTACAAAAGAGGAGTATCAAGTTTTGGATTTGATGTATCCTAATCCTATTGCTCCAATCAAAACTAATAAAATAAAAACTGGTGAGATTGGAATTGTGGTTACTGGACTTAAAACAGTAGATGGTCTTCAAGTTGGAGATACTGTTACAGATTCTACTAATCCAACAGCCAAGATTATTGATGGTTTTGAACCTGCTAAACCTTTTGTATTTGCAGGTATCTATCCAATTGAAACTGATAAGTTTGAAGATTTGAGAGATGCTCTTAACAAGCTAAAACTAAATGATAGCTCTATCTCTTTTGAGCCTGAAAGCTCACTAGCTTTGGGGTCAGGTTTTAGAACAGGTTTTCTAGGAATGCTTCACATGGAGGTTATCAAAGAGCGTTTGGAGAGAGAGTTTAATCTTGAACTTATCGCCTCTGCTCCAACTGTTGTATATGAGGTAGAGAAGACCGATGGTACTAGAATAGATATCCAAAATCCATTTGAGCTTCCAGAGGCTCAAAAGATAGATGCAATCTATGAGCCATATATCAAGGCTACTATCTTAGTACCAAATGATTATCTTGGAAATGTGATTAAACTATTAAACGATAGACGTGGTATTCAGATAAAGATGGATTATATCAATGCAGAGCGTGTTCTACTAGAGTATGATGTTCCTATGAATGAGATTGTACTAGATTTCTATGATAAGTTAAAAAGCACGACCAAAGGTTATGCAAGTTTTGACTATGAACCGATAGGTTTTAGAGTAGGGGATTTGGTAAAACTAGATATCAAAGTAGCAGGAGAGGTTGTTGATGCTCTCTCTATTATCGTTCCACGAGATAGAGCTAGAACAAAAGGTTTAGCATTTGTTCAAAATCTAAAAGAGCTTATACCTAGACAACTTTTTGAGGTGGCGATTCAGGCGAGTATTGGAAATGACATTATCGCTAGAACAAACGTAAAATCAACAGGTAAAAATGTAACAGCTAAGTGTTATGGTGGAGATATTACTCGTAAAAGAAAGCTTCTCGATAAGCAAAAAGCAGGTAAAAAACGTATGAAAGCGATTGGGAGTGTAAATGTTCCTCAAGAGGCGTTTATGGCTGTGCTTAAGTTGGATTAGATAGAGAAATATATATGAAATACTTTAATGGCTTTGCACTTAAAGGTGAGGAGCATTTTTTTAGAGAGTATCTAGTAGATGGGGAGTTAACCGTAGCAGGGTTCTCCTATGGGGCTCAAAAGGCGTTTGAGTATGTCTATCAGAGTCAAAAGCGTGTAGATAGGCTTATTTTACTCTCTCCTGCTTTTTTTCAAAATAAAAAATTATCATTTATTAGAACTCAACTGCGTTATTTTAAAACAGACCAACAAGCTTATGTAGAACAATTTTTAAAAAATGTGGCTTTTCCGTCTGATATAAAGTTAGAAGATAATGTTGTTGGTGGAACTTCTGATGAGCTAAAAGATTTGCTTAGTTATGCTTGGGATAGAGATAAGATATTAGAATTACAAAAAAGAGGGGTAGAGATAGAGGTCTTTTTGGGTGGAAAAGATAAGATAGTAGATATCAATGATAGTTTTGATTTCTTTTCTGATATCACAACTACCTATTTTTTTAAAGAATTAGGACATATATTACATTAATCCTTTAGCTTTATTTTGTTAAAATTCCATTTGAAAAATTTTAAGGAAAATCAAGTGGATAAATTCAAAAACAAGTGTTTAGATTACCATATTCATGGGAAAACTGCTACCAAAATTACCAAACCGTGTAAAACACAAGAGGAGTTGTCTATGGCATATACCCCAGGTGTTGCTTATCCATGTTTGGAGATTGAACAAGACCCATCATTGGTATATAAATATACTAATAAAGGAAATACAGTCGCTGTCATATCTGATGGTTCTGCTGTTTTAGGTTTGGGAAACATTGGAGGATTGGCAGGAAAGCCTGTGATGGAGGGAAAAGCAGTTCTATTTAAATCATTTGCCAATGTAGATTCAGTTGATGTTATTTTAAATATTCATGATGTAGATTCAATTGTTGATACCTGTGTAGCTATCTCTGATACCTATGGAGGGATTAACCTAGAAGATATCAAAGCTCCTGAGTGTTTTGAGATAGAGAGAAAGCTTCAAGAGAGGGTAAATATCCCTGTAATGCATGATGACCAGCATGGTACAGCTATTATCACCTCAGCAGGGCTTCTTAATGCTGTGGAGTTGGCAAATAAAAAAATTGAAGAGGTAAAGGTAGTCATAATAGGTGCAGGAGCAGCAGGAATCGCCTCTGCTAAGATGTACAAACTATTAGGGGTTAAACATATTGTTATGCTTGATTCAAGAGGCGTTATACATACAGGTCGTGATGATTTGAATGAGTATAAGCAGGAGTTTGCTATTGATACTACCGATAGAACTATTGCCGATGCTTTGAAAAATGCAGATATGATGCTTGGACTATCAAAAGCAAATATTGTCTCTCCTGAGATGGTTAAAAATATGGCTCATGATGCTATTATTTTTGCGTGTGCCAACCCTACACCAGAGATTACTCCAGATAGAGTAGAGTCTGTTAGACCTGATATTATTGTAGGAACAGGACGAAGTGATTTTCCAAATCAGGTAAATAATGTGTTAGGTTTTCCTTTTATCTTTAGGGGTGCATTGGATTCAGGTGCAAAAAAGATTACAGAAAATATGAAAATGGCAGCAGCAAAAGCTTTAGCAAATTTAGCAAAAGAGCCTGTGCCATACTATGTAAAAGCTATCTATAATGACCCAGATTTAGAGTATGGAAAAAGACACATCATCCCAACACCATTCTCAAAAGAGGTACTTGTATGGGTTGCATCAGCTGTTGCAGAGGCTGCCTATCTTGATGGTGTAACAGAGATGAAAGCTTGTGATGTTGACTCGTATAAAGAGAAATTGCGTAAAATGATTTATGTAGATAAAAACGAGAAGTCTTCAGTTAAAGAGATGTAATGAGTAGTATTAAAAAAATATGGATAATACTATTTTTGATAATACCATTATATATTCAAGCAGGAGATAATATGCAATCATTTTATGATTTTAATGCAACAGATATTACAGGAAAGATAAAGTCTATGTCAGAGTACAAAGGAAAAGTTGTTCTTGTTGTAAATGTAGCAAGTAAATGTAGCTTTACTCCCCAATACAAGGGGCTTGAAGATATCTATAAAAAGTATAAAAAGCAAGGGCTAGAGATATTAGCCTTTCCTTGTAACCAATTCAACAAGCAAGAGCCAGGAACAAAAGAGCAGATAAAAAGCTTTTGTGATTCTACCTACTCTGTGACCTTTCCTCTATTTGATAAAATAGATGTAAATGGTGAAAACACCCATCCACTCTATAAATTTCTAAAAAAAGAGGCAACAGGTTTTCTATGGACAGAGAGTATTAAATGGAATTTTACAAAGTTTTTAATAGACAGAGAGGGTAATGTAATAACTCGTTATGGGTCAGCTACCAAACCAAAGAGTATCGAGGCTGATATTGTTGAG
>Ga0256827_10001874_pt1 | contig 13600 bp, 10 predicted proteins | sample CV84metaG_FD_185977 | JGI IMG/M metagenome (GOLD analysis project Ga0256827, IMG submission 185977) | Hydrothermal vent microbial communities from East Pacific Rise, Pacific Ocean - CV84 | ecosystem: Environmental > Aquatic > Marine > Hydrothermal vents | place: Pacific Ocean: East Pacific Rise... | reverse complement strand
ATATTTATTAATATTTGAAATTTATATTTTATTTTATGTATTAAAATACAACTCTAATATACTAAATATTTTAACTAAATATTGGAAAACACAAATAAAAGTTAAATTTATGAGTGATAATATTTATAAATCAATACAAATAATTATAAACTTATTGTTTGTTTAATTTATTTAATGAGTGTTTCGCGGCATCTTGCTCTGCCTCTTTTTTAGATGCCCCTAAGCCACTAGCTATCACTTCATTATCTATAACAGCAAAGCTTATGAACTTTAAATGACTAGTGCAATCTTCTTTTAACTTGGTGCTAAAAGTTACCTCTTTTTTATCTTTCTGAGCTAATTCTATAAGTTGACTTTTATAATTTGTTTCTGTAATTAATATCTCTTCTAGATTAATGTACTCCTTAAGTAATTTTTTTAATAAAAACTTTCTCACTGCACTATATCCGTGGTCAAGATATATTGCTCCTATAAATGCTTCAAACGCATCTCCTAATATATGTTTATTATTATTGTAATTCTGAGCATGAGATACCACAAAATTATTCAATCCTATCTGCATAGCCAATTGACCTAAATAATCACCATTAACTATCTTTGACCGTGTTTGAGTTAAGAAACCTTCTTTTTCGTATGGGAATTTATTATATAAATATTCAGCAACAACCGCATCTAATATAGCATCTCCAAGAAACTCAAGACGCTCATTATTTACTAACATACCACTAGGCATTCGTAAAGAGGCTGATTTATGTATAAAAGCTAGTTTATATAATTCTTCATTTATTGGCCACAAACCTGTTATATACCTAAGCTTATCAAAAAAAGCTTTATCAGTACTTAATATTCGTTTAAAATAAAATGAAAATAATCCTTTAAGCAAAACCTACTACTCAAATTTTTTGAATATTAATGATGCATTATGACCACCAAATCCAAAAGTATTACTTAAAGCAACCTTAACTTCTCTTTTTTGTGCTTTTAATAAAGTTAGATTTAATTTATTGTCTATTCTGTCATCATTTTCTTTATGATTTATTGTTGGAGGTATAATGCCTTCGTTTATTGCCATTATTGCGGCAAAAGACTCCATTGCACCTGCGGCACCTAACAAATGTCCTGTCATAGATTTTGTTGAACTGATATTTAAATCATAAGAGTGTTCTCCAAAAACTTTTTTTATAGCCAATGTCTCCGGGATATCACCAACTGGCGTTGCTGTTCCATGAACATTAACATATTGTACATCTTCAGGTTTTAAATTTGCATCTTTTAATGCTTCTTGCATACATCTTGCGGCACCTAATCCTTCTGGGTGTGTTGCTGTTAGGTGATAAGCATCTCCTGACATTCCTCCCCCTACTACTTCTGCATATATTTTAGCACCACGTGCCTTTGCATGCTCTAACTCTTCAAGAATCAAACCTGCTCCACCTTCACCCATAACAAATCCATCACGAGTATTACAAAATGGACGAGATGCTGTTTTATACTCTTCATTGTTTGTTGATAATGCTTGCATTGAATTAAATCCTCCTATTCCGGCAGGACTAATAGAGGCTTCAGAGCCTCCTGTTACAAAAATATCTGCTTTACCTAAACGAATATAATTTAAAGCATCAATTATTGCATTTGTCGATGACGCACAAGCAGATACCGTACCAAAATTAGGTCCATGAAAACCATATTTAATAGATATTTGTCCTGCAGCAATATCAGAAATCATTTTTGGTATAAAAAATGGTGAAAATCTAGGTGTTCCATCTCCTCTACCATAACTTATACATTCATCTTGAAAAGTTATTAAGCCTCCTATTCCTGAAGCCCAAATAACACCAACCCTATCTTTATCTAAAGATTCATCAAAATTTGCATCTTCTATAGCTTCTTTTGCTGCTATCAATGCAAACTGTGCATAAAGGTCTAGTTTTCGAGACTCTTTTCTATCGAAATAATCCTTAGGATCATAATTTTTTACTTCACAAGCAAATTGAGTTTTAAATTTAGACGCATCAAAACGGGTTATTTTATCAGAACCACTTACTCCATCTTTTAGATTATTCCAAGTTTCAGTACAATTCTTCCCTAAAGGACTAATTACGCCAATTCCGGTAACAACAACTCTTTTTAATTCCATAATGTGTCTAAATTTAAAACTGCAATAATTAATTATTTAACATTCTCTTCGATATGTTTAATTGCTTCACCTACGCTAGCAATTTTTTCGGCTTGATCATCTGGAATTGCAATATTAAACTCTTTTTCAAATTCCATGATTAGCTCTACTGTGTCAAGAGAATCTGCTCCCAAATCATTTGTAAAACTAGCTTCTGTTGTTACTTCGTTCTCATCAACACCTAATTTATCAACAATAATTGCTTTAACTCTTGATGCAATATCAGACATAATTTAAAATTTTTAGTTAATAATAAAATTTATCTTTTGGTAAAATACCAAAACTAAAGAGTAAAAAACTCTTGAGGTCTCGAGCGGATTCGAACCGCTGTAGATGGTTTTGCAGACCACTGCCTAGCCACTCGGCCACGAGACCAAATTCTGTTGCAAATTTATAAAATAATTTCTTATTCAATCAAATTTTTACAACTTTTATGCATCTTGCTGAAAATCAGATGCTTTTTTTGATAAAAAAACATTAACATTATCAATTTTACCTCCTAAAGGTGGATTTATTTTAGCAACTTTTACTTTTGCAACACTTATTCCTGACATATTTTTAAATAATTCTCTTAATATTCTGTATGCAACATTTTCTAAAAGATGCGATTTTATATCCATCTCTTTTTTTACTATATTATATGCTGTTTGATAATTTACTGCATCATTAATATCATCTGTAATATTTGCTTTTTCACTAGCTACCTCCATAACTAAATCTACTAAAAATTTATTGCCAACTATCTGTTCTTCAGCAAAACATCCATGATATGAATAAAATTCCATATCTTTAATCTCTATAACAACCATTCTTATATTTTATAAAAAATTACTAATCAATTTTAAGACAACAAAATAAACAACAAACTGAATATCTTGCAAACTTTAGTTAGCCTTAAATGAAAGAAATGACATTTTTTTAATTTCAATAAAAAATATACCTGTTTACAATCGTATTTTAATATAAATAGAATTATTTTTGCATCAATTTATTTGTAATTTATCAATTATGACAAAAAAAGAATCTGACGATAAAAAAACATCAATGAATTTCATAGAGCAAATTATTGATAATGATATTAAAATAGGAAAAGTTGATATTGTACATACACGTTTTCCTCCTGAGCCAAATGGGTATTTACATATTGGACATGCTAAGTCTATATGTTTAAACTTTGGATTAGCTGAAAAATTTAATGGCGTATGTAATCTAAGATTTGATGATACAAATCCTGTAAAAGAAGATGTTGAATACGTCAATTCTATAAAAGAAGACATTGAATGGTTAGGATTTAAATGGGCAGATATACATTATTCATCTGATTATTTTGAACAATTATATAAGTGGGCTCAAAAATTAATATTGGAAGGAAAAGCTTATGTTGATGATCAAACATCTGAACAAATAGCAGAACAAAAAGGTTCACCAACAATAGCAGGTAAGGAAAGCCCTTACAGAGATAGAACTCCCAAAGAAAACCTCGATTTATTTGAAAGAATGAGAAATGGTGATTTCAAAGATGGAGAAAAAATATTAAGAGCTAAAATTGATATGGCATCTCCTAATATGCATATGAGAGACCCTATTATGTACCGTATATTGCATATGGAACATCACCGCACAGGAAATAAATGGTGTATATATCCTATGTATGATTTTACACATGGTCAGTCTGATTTTATAGAAAATATAACACACTCTGTATGTACTCTAGAATTTGAAAACCATAGACCTCTATATAATTGGTACCTAAATCAGATTACTGATTCAGAAAAGAAACCTCAACAAATTGAATTTGCTAGGCTAAACTTAAGCTACACAGTAATGAGTAAACGCAAACTTCTTGAATTAGTTGAAGGCAAATATGTATCAGGTTGGGACGACCCTAGAATGCCAACTATATCAGGCATGCGTCGCAGAGGATATTCTGCTGATTCTATAAAAATATTTGCAGATAAAATAGGTGTAGCTAAAAGAGATAATATTATAGATGTATCACTACTTGAATTTTGTGTGCGTGAGGATTTAAATAAAAAAGCTGATAGACTAATGGCTGTATTAAATCCTATTAAATTAATAATTGATAACTATCCGGAAGATAAAGAAGAGATGTTAACAGTTGAAAATAATCCGGAAGATGATAGTCGTGGAAATCGTGAAATGCCATTTAGTAAAATTTTATATATTGAACAAAATGATTTTATGGAAGATGCTCCTCGCAAGTTCTTTAGATTATCAATTGGAAAAGAAGTGCGTTTAAAAGGTGCATACATAATAAAAGGAGAAAACATTATAAAAGATGACAAAGGAAATATTACTGAAATACATTGCACCTATGATATTGACTCAAAAAGTGGGAGTAACACCGAAGCTAGTAAACGAAAAGTAAAAGGTACATTACATTGGGTATCTGCAAAACATGCTATTCCTATCAAAGTTAATTTATATGACAGATTATTTAATAACGAAGCACCTGATGCTCAAGATAACGATTTTAAAACATACTTAAATACCAATTCTTTAGAAATTCTAAGTAATTGTATGGCAGAACCCGCTATAAAAAATCTAGCTCCATTTGATACTGTACAATTTCAACGTCAAGGTTATTTTTGTGTAGATAAATATTCTAACTCTGATAATATAATTTTTAATAGAACTGTTACATTAAAAGACAGTTGGGCTAAAAAGAATAAATAAACAACTAATTTAAATACATCTTGAGTTTTAAATCTATTTTAAATAAATATAGCAAATTATCAATAGTTAATAATATTGCTAAATCTATAAATACAGATAAAAAACCATTATTCTTAAAGTCTCTAAAAGGTTCATCAATTGCATTAGTACTCGGTGTTACCTTTTTAGATATAAAAAAAAGATTTGTTTTAACACTTAATGATAAAGAGTCTGCAGCATATTTTTATAACGATTTACAAAATATTATTGGTGTAAAAAATGTAGAATTCTTACCATCATCATTTAAAAAATCTATTCAATACGGAATATCTGAAAATAGTAATATATTGTTACGTACAGAGATTTTAAATAGAATAATAACATCCAAAGAACCTTTTATTATTGTAACATATCCTGAAGCAATAATGGAAAAAGTTATAGCTCCAGACGATCTAAAAACAAATACCTTTACAATAAATAAAGGTGATCTTCTTAATAGAGATTTCATAACAGAATTGCTTTACGAATACAATTTTGAACAAACCGATTTTGTATATGAACCCGGTCAATTTGCTGTTAGAGGTAGTTTAATAGATGTCTTTTCTTTTTCAGGAGACAATCCATACCGCATAGACTTTTTTGGAGACGAAGTTGATTCTATACGCATCTTTGATTTAGAGACACAACTAACAAAAAGCACACAACAACAAGTAACTATTATCCCTAATATTTTTAACAAACTACAAAAAGATGAAAAAATATCTTTATTTGATTATATCTCCAGTGATACCATTTACGGATTTTACGATTTAGATTTTACATCAAAAAAGATATCCCAGATTATAGAAAATACTGATTCGAAAAATCTAACATATGAAATAAAAGACACGGTAATAAATGGTAATGAATTATTAGAACAAATCGAATCAAGAAGAATCATTGAATTTGGCACAAAATCATATTACAAAACAGAACCTTTAAGTTTCAACACATCATTACAACCTGTTATTGGGAAAAATTTTGATTTACTCGCATCTCAACTAACAAAATTATCAGAACAAGATTATAAAAACTACATACTTTTTGATAGAGAAGAACAAAAAGAAAGATTAAATGCTATATTCGAAGATAAAGAAATAGATATTTCATACACACCCATAGTTAAAACCCTTAATGAAGGTTTTATTGATAATAATTTAAAAATAGCCTGTTTCACCGATCATCAAATATTTGAAAGATACCATAAATTTAATATAAAAACCGGATTTACTAAAAGAGAGTCTCTTACCATAGCAGAATTAACAAACTTACATATAGGTGATTATGTTGTTCATATTGATCACGGCATTGGTAAGTTCGGAGGATTACAAAAAACAAACCTTAACGGCAAACAACAAGAAACAATAAAACTAATATATAAAGATAATGACGTTTTGTTTGTAAGTATCCATTCTCTGCATCGCATATCTAAATATAAAGGCAAAAATGCCGAACAATTAAAAATACATAAATTAGGTTCTCCTGTTTGGAAAAAATTAAAATCTAAAGCAAAATCTAAAGTTAAAGATATAGCTAAAGATTTAATAAAATTATATGCTGAACGCAAAGCTCAAAGAGGTTTTGCTTTTTCACCCGATTCATTTATGAATCAACAACTAGAAGCCTCTTTTATCTACGAAGATACGCCAGATCAGTATAAAACTACAAAAGCAGTAAAAGCTGATATGGAAGATATTAAACCAATGGATAGATTAGTTTGTGGTGATGTTGGTTTTGGAAAAACAGAAATAGCAATAAGGGCTGCTTTTAAAGCTGTTGCCGACAATAAACAAGTTGCAATCTTAGTGCCAACAACAATATTAGCCTTACAACATTACAAAACATTCTCCAAAAGACTACAAGACTTTCCTTGTTCAATAGACTATATGAGTAGATTAAGAACTGCTAAAGATTTAACAATAATAAAGAAAAAACTTCAAACAGGAGAAATAGATATAATAATAGGGACACATTCATTAATAAGTAAAACCATAAAATATAAAGACTTAGGACTACTAATTATAGATGAAGAACAAAAATTTGGAGTAACTGTAAAAGAGCGTCTTAAACAAATAAAAACAAACGTAGATACATTAACTTTAACAGCAACACCCATTCCTCGAACATTACAATTCTCTTTAATGGGAGCTCGCGACTTATCAATAATAAATACTCCTCCACCAAATAGGCAACCTATTATTACAGAAGTTCATGTGTTTAATGAAAGCATAATACAAGAAGCTATTAACTATGAAATAAACAGAGGTGGTCAAGTGTTTTTCATACACAATAGAGTTCAAAATATTGAAGAAGTATCTAATCTTATATCAAAACTCTGTCCTAATGCAAAAATAACGTATGCTCACGGACAGATGGAAGGAAATAAAATAGAAAAAACCATGTTAGATTTTATAGAAAATAAATTTGACATACTAATTGCAACTACCATTATTGAATCTGGATTAGACATACCAAATGCCAATACAATAATAATAAATCAAGCCCAAAATTATGGGTTAAGTGATTTACACCAGCTAAGAGGAAGAGTTGGGCGTTCCAATAAAAAAGCTTTTTGTTACCTACTCACTCCACCTCCAACAACCCTAACAAATGAAGCCCAACGACGACTAAAAGCAATTGAAGATTTCTCTGAATTAGGTAGCGGTTTTAACATATCATTACAAGATTTAGACATTAGAGGTGCCGGTGATTTATTAGGAGCAGAACAAAGTGGTTTTATTGGCGATTTAGGTTTTGAAGCTTATCAAAAGATTCTAAATGAAGCCCTTACCGAATTAAAACAAAATGAGTTAAAATTAGAAACTAATAAAGATAAAAATATATCCCCTGAAGATTTAAATAATATTAATTATGTTAGCGATTGCATTATCGATACCGACTTAGAAATTATGATACCTGAATCATATATTCAAAATATACCTGAAAGAATAAATTTATACAGAAAAATAGATGCAGTATCAAATGAAAAAGAACTAAATGATTTTATTATTGGTATAGAAGACCGCTTTGGAGCAATACCAGACCCAACCCTAGAGTTGTTAGATGTAGTAAGACTCAGATGGCTAGCAATTCAAATGGGAATAGAACGAATATTCCTAAAACAAGGACAAATGAGAATACATTTCATATCAGATAATACCTCTCTATTTTTTAAATCGGAAAAATTTCAAAGAATATTACAAAATATGCAAACACTGAGTAATAATTCCCAGATGCAAGAAAAAAACAACAAACTAATATTAGTTATCTACAATATTACAACTGTCAAAAAAGCTTTTATACAATTACAAAACCTTATAAAAGAATGAATCTAACAATAGATATAGGAAATACTAAATATAAATTATGCGTATTTAATAAATACAATATGATTTACAACACCTATACCGAAGAGATATCCTCTGAATTTATTAAAGATTTAACAAAAAAACACACTATTAAAAAAGTAATATTCTCAGACACAAGAGGTGTTGACAAAGATAAACTCATACAAAAAATCCCCAATAATATTAAAATATTAGAACTAACTCATAAAACACTATTACCCATAGATATTGAATACAATACACCTAAGACATTAGGCAAAGACCGTATAGCAGGAGCAGTTGCAGCAAATGGTATATTCAAAAATCACCCATGCCTTATAATAGATATTGGAACGGCAATAACGATAGATTTTATTACAAATAAAGGAGTATTTAAAGGTGGTATTATATCTCCCGGACCAGAAATGAGATATAAAGCATTAAATAAATATACAGGAAAGTTACCATTAGTTAATTATACAAAAAATACATCTACTTTAGGCAACTCAACAATAACATCAATACAAAATGGTGTTCAAAATGGAATATTATATGAAATAAATGAATATATTACACGTTTTAATAAACAATATCAAAATTTAAAAGTAATAATTACAGGAGGATTTGCTTTCTTGTTTGAAACCAAAATAAATTATCGCATATTTGCAAATCCATTTATAATATCAGATGGATTAAACAGAATATTAATACATAATGAAAATAACATATAAATACATATCAGTATTAGTTTTTAGCTTAACACTAACCTTGTCTTATGCACAAGTAGGTTCTCCTTATTCACAATATGGATTAGGTGATAATAGCTATAAAGGATTTGAACAATCAAAAGCCATGGGAGGTATAGGTTTTGGACTTAGGTCAAAATATCAGTTAAATAATCTTAATCCGGCATCATACTCAACATTAGATAGTATGTCTGTTATATATGCCATTGGATTTAATGCCGGATACAATCATATAGAATCCACAATAGATAATGTTGATAAAAAAGATGTACAATTTGGATATTTTGCTCTTGGATTCAGAATAAATAGATTTTGGTCATCAAGTTTTGGATTATCTCCAGTATCTAAAGTTAACTACACATATAAAACAACAGAAAATAGCAATGAACATGGTAGAATAGATTATTACCTACACGGTTCCGGAGGACTTAATAAAATATATTGGGGAAATGCATTTACCATAAAAAAGAAACTATTTCTAGGAATAAATCTATCTTATGTTTTTGGTCCGATAAATAGAACATCAACAGTCGTTTTTGCTGATGATTGGGTTAACCTAGATAATACAAAAATGAACATACAAGTAAACACATACGATTTTTCTTTAGATTATGGTATCCAATATAAATTTGATTTAAAAAACAAATCAAACATAATATTAGGAGCTGTATTTGCTAATAAAATTAACTTAAAAACAAATGGTAAAATATTAGCCGGCACAACTAGAAATAGTGCTAATCTTGAAGAAAATCATTATGAAAAGATATTTACCGGTGAATTAGAATCAATAGCAATAGACTCTTCCGGCATTAAAGGTGAAATATCACTCCCGACTACATTTGGATTTGGATTTACATATACAAAAGATAATAAATTTTTAATAGGTTCGGACATCCATTTTAGAAAATGGAGTTCCATTGAAGATGATTTTACCAATGTTGAATATAGAGATAGAATATCACTTAGAGCCGGTGCTGAATATACCCCAAATTACAATAGCGGTAACCATTATTTTCAACGAGTACGATATCGCTTAGGAGGTCATTATACAATGAATCATATAGTTGTAAAAGATGTTGGCATTAATGAGTATGGTGTAAGTTTTGGGTTTGGCTTACCTTTAAGAAATACAAATACATCATTTAATATTTCATGTGAATTAGGACAAAGAGGAACTTTAGAACAAAATTTATTGCGAGAAACTTATGCAATTATAAGTTTAAATATATCTTTGTCGGATATTTGGTTTGTAAAACGTAAATTTAAATAAAAATGAAAAAAGTAATATTAAAATTAACACTTCCTGCATTTATTGTAGTATTATTTACAGTTCAATCTTTTAGTCAAGGATTAAGACCGTATCAAAATCCTAAATATGGAGTTGACAGTGCTTCCAGAATGGAATGTGCTATGAATATTTCTTTATATTCTGAGTTTTATAAACAAAAGAATTATAAAGATGCTGTTACTCCTTGGAGAAAAGTTTTTAACAATGCTCCTAAAGCAAGTAAAAACACATACATAAAAGGTGCTACTATATATAAGAATTTAATTATTAAAGAGAAGAGTTCATCTAGAAAACAAGAGTTAATAGACACTCTAATGCTTATATATGATAAAAGAATAGAATTCTTTGGAGAGAAAGGTAAAGTTCTATCTTATAAAGGTGTCGATTTATATACATTCAGAAAAGATACAGAAAAACAACAAGTATATGATATTTTAACAGAAGCAATTACTCTTGAAGGTAAAAAATCTAAATCTGCAGTTATAACAATTTATATGAAAACAATTGTAGAATTATATAAAGAGGGTAAACTTGATGGAGAAAAAGTTATCGATGGATACTCATTCTGTATGGAGACCCTTGATAAAACTACAGAATACAATAAAGCATTAGTAGCAAAAGGTGGAAAATATGAAAAACGTGGTAACAAAGAATTAAAGAAAATTGATACTACCTTAGGAAATATTGAAGCTCTATTCTCAGAGAGTGGTGCAGCTAACTGTGACGCTTTAGTTAGAATATTTGGTGCAAAATGTCAAGAAAATAAAGACAATATAAAATGGTTGAAAAAAGTAAATAAACTATTAAAAAGTACAGACTGTACAGATTCAGATTTATTTGCAAAATCGGCAGAAAGACAATACACTCTCGAACCATCTGCAGATGCAGCTCATAACTTAGCTCGTCTTTTCTTAAAAAGAGAAGAATATACTAAAGCTGAAAAATATTATGAAGAAGCTACTAAACTACAAGATGACAAAAGTAAAAAAGCACTATATTACTACGAATGGAGTCAACTAGCTTTTGCTATGGAAAATCTTTCTAAAGTTCGTCAGCTATCAAATAAATCATTAGAAAATAACCCTAAAGATGGAAAGCCTTATATTATGATAGGTAAAGCCTATGCTGCATCTCAAAAAATGAAGATAGGAAAAGAAACTGTTGAGCATAATACTGTTTATTGGGTAGCTGTTGATGCTTTTGTTAAAGCTAAAAGAGTTGACCCTTCTGTTGCAGAACAAGCAAATAAACTAATAGCAACATATAAAAAATACTTTCCTAAATATGAGGAGTGGTTTATGGCTATTGGGTCAAAAGAAGGTGACTCTTATACTGTTGGTGGATGGATTAATGTAACAACTAAAGTTAGATTTAAATAAACATTTATATAAAATTGTTAAAGATTTTTAAACATATAATTATAAAAACCCCTTATGTATTATTAGGGGTTTTTGTTTTTTTAATATCTTCGTGTGAGAATGATATACAAAAAGTTAGAGAACTAACAGCCAAACAAGATTCTGCACTGATAATTGCCCAAAAAGTAGAAATAAACTATACAACATATGGAATAAAAACAGTATTAATGAAAACACCTGAATTACGTAAATATTCAGAAAAAAATGAAGAATCATATATAGAATTCCCTAAAGGAATAAAAATGTATTTCTATGATAAAGATGGTAAAGTTTCATCAACACTAAAAGCTAATTACTCTATATACTACGAAGAAGAAGGTCGTTGGATTGCAAAATACGATGTAGAAGCTATAAATAAAAAAGGAGAGAGATTAAATACAGAATATCTTATATGGTTAAGAGATAAACAAACTATCAGCTCTGACCAATTTGTTAAAATAACAACAAATGATGGAATAATATACGGTGATAACGGCTTTACATCAGACCAAACATTCTCTAATTGGGAAGTTATTAATGGAAGAGGAACATTAAATATAAATTCAAGTGATTCTATAAAATAATAAATTAAAGTATATTACATTGAAAAAGACTACCAAAATATTAAAAAGAATATTAGAACTACTGTGGTTAACAATATCTATTATCGCAATATCTATTGCTATTAAAGAAACAATAAAAACAGATTTCAATAATAGTTTTATTTTTTATATATTTAGTGGTATAGCATTTTTCTTTTTTATAATACGAAGAAAAGAACGTAAAAATAGAGAAAATAATAACTAAACAATGAACCTATTAATAATAATATTTATAACAATATTGCTTTCTGCTTTTTTCTCAGGAATGGAAATTGCATTTATTTCTGCAAATAAATTGCGTATGGAGATAGATAAAAATCAAAATATCTTATCATCTAAAATATTACGTATATTCTCTGATAATCCTTCTCAGTACATATCTACAATGCTTATAGGCAATAATTTAGCCCTAGTGATATATGGTATTGTTATGACAATGCTTATTGAACCTTATATAAAACAATTTATTATAAATGAAGGTGCTGTTTTACTAATACAAACAATAATATCCACTTTAATTATTCTTTTTCTTGCCGAATTCTTTCCAAAAACATTCTTTAAAATAAATCCTAATCAAACTTTAAAAATATTAGCTGTTCCTGTATATATATTTTACCTAATATTCTACCCAATAGCAAAATTTATAACTGTAATTTCTCGTTTTATAATTAAACTACTATTTAAAGTTAATATTACAGATGATGATAATACAACATTTGAGAAAATAGATTTAGACCATTTTATTAACGATTCTCAACAAGAAAATAATCAAGAAAATGAAATAAATAATGATGTTAAAATATTTCAAAATGCATTAGACCTATCTAATATAAAACTTAGAGAATGTATTGTTCCTCGTACAGAAATTGAAGCTATTGAGATAAATGAAGATGTTGATATTTTAAAACAAAAATTTATTGAAACAGGACATTCTAAAATATTAGTTTATAAAGAATCTATTGACAACATAATTGGATTTGCAGCATCTATACAACTATTTCATAATCCAAACTCCATAAAAGAGATGGTTCAAAATTTACCAATAGTTCCGGAAACAATGCCTGCAAATAAATTATTAGCAATGTTTATTCAAAACCAAAAAAGTATGGTTCTTGTTGTTGACGAATTTGGTGGCACGTCCGGAATAGTTACTATGGAAGATATTTTAGAAGAGATTGTTGGTGATATTCAAGATGAACATGATAAAATTAATCTAATAGACAATAAAATATCTGATACTGAATATATCTTATCCGGAAGATTAGAAATAGATAACATTAATGACAAATACAATCTAAATCTACCAGACTCAGGAGATTATGAAACAATTGCTGGACTTATTCTAGCTAA
>Ga0256827_10001872_pt1 | contig 13609 bp, 15 predicted proteins | sample CV84metaG_FD_185977 | JGI IMG/M metagenome (GOLD analysis project Ga0256827, IMG submission 185977) | Hydrothermal vent microbial communities from East Pacific Rise, Pacific Ocean - CV84 | ecosystem: Environmental > Aquatic > Marine > Hydrothermal vents | place: Pacific Ocean: East Pacific Rise... | reverse complement strand
ACATAGTGGTAATGAGATTATCATTAAGCCACTTGATTATGCTGGTGTCTTCCTTGACAATATAATAGATACTATCGTAAATAGTAGCTACACACTTAATATCGTCTTGATACCCTGCTGCATCGATCAATTCGTGCATCTTGTTGATTGCTAGTAAAGTTAATATCGACCAAAACTGGATTGATGCGTTATTAATGGTTCGTATTTCCTTACGAGGATTGCTACTGTTAATATAACAGCCCAACCCTAAGTGAATACGTCCTTCTTTCTTAGCAGTCTCTAAAATATACTCCTCACGATACTTAGTTACCTCTGGGTATAATTCATTATGGTAACTATTGAAGATCTGTTCTGCTTGCTCGATAGGACACTTGATAGATGCCGCTATCTTTGGAGGGTAAGCCCCATACGCAATGCCGAAGGTAACTGGTTTAGAGTCCTGACGGATTCCTTTCAGTACCTTCTTGTCTGGATGATCATCAGATTCCACAATAGCGGCGAACCGCTTAACTTTCTCAACATGAGTTCCCTCAGTACCAATAATAGCTTCCACTTTATCCTTGAAATATCCGGCAGCGTTATAGCAATGGCCGTCAAGTTCGGGATCAAGTTGGATAGCAACTTTACCTGGATCCTTAGTGATAGATGCCAACACACGATCTTCGAGGGCGTTGAAATCTGCTGTTAGTACTATATGGCCTTTAGGAGCGATCAAACACTCCTTGATAGGCTTAGCGAATACAGATCCAGTAGATGGCATATTTAATAAGTTAGGTTGATTCGACGTAAGTCTCATTGACTTAGCTCCGAATAGCTTGAAGTTCCCGTATAGAGTATTATCAACTACAAATCTATCAAATGCGGATATAAAATTCTGACGAATAATCGCTGCTTGACTAAAGTCAATCATAGCCTGAGTTACTTCCTTAAGACGTTCGTCCTCAGTTTCCCGATTAACCCGCTTAACTTGATCCTTATCCCAGGAAGGGAGTCCGGTAGTTTTGGAAGTTGCCTCAGATTCAATACCTAACCAATCAAAAAACTCCTGCTTTTGCAAAGAGGATCCAGGATTAAACCTGTCAAGTAAATCAGATGGTGGGTATTGGATTTTATAATCGTACTGTGAATTGATTAAGGCTGCCTTTCTAGTAGATAACCATAACATAGCCTGTTTAAACACTGAGCCATCACTACTACAATTACCTGATAGGTAAACTTGTATATGATGATTAGTGGATAGATAAGGATGAAGTTTAATATCCTTAATAGTCCACTTCTCTTGATACACCATATTGAGTTCATCGAGCATACTATTACATAATGCTGCTCTATGATTAGCATTTTTCATACTAAAAGGCTTAACGTAATAATTATACGGTTTCTTTTTTGCCTCAAGTTCAGCTTTGTACTTTTCATATGCTGCTTTACCTCGTAGCACTTGAAATTCCTTAACTAGTTTATTATCGGCTAATGTTGCATGTACCTTATCAAGTATCTCGTCCAGTTTTACCTTTAGTTCTTCAGTCTTAGAAGTATCGATAGGGATACCATTTGATTGAATACGAATAACATCCTGTACCAGAGGCATTAATACATTATCGTAAAAGAACTTAGGTTCTTCCTGATGCAGCTTAGGCTCCTGTACAGGTAATAAATCATGCGGTGACTTCATTTACATTCTCCTCAATCGTTGTCCCTAAATGAGCATTAATATCAATCCACAGCTTAAAAGTAGCACATGAGTCAATACCGCAGTACTCAAGAAAGTCAGGATCAAAAGGATCCGTGTTATTAAAATCATCTGCAAGTTCCTTCCATTTAGGATTAAAGGCGTATCCCATTAGGCCTTTTAGCCCAGTTCGAGATTTCATCTCATCAGCATCGTTCAACAAAGTACGTGCTAGTAACTGTGTATCCTGATAGTGCTTAGGAAATTTACCTGTATTATGGTAAATATGCTTAAAATCAAACCCAGCGTTATGCCATACTTGTTCCACTTCAGTGGTTACAAGAAAATCATAAACTAGCCTACGAATACGATCATTTGTACACACTACTACGTGTGCTTCATGATCGTTACTACTGAATTGAAAATGTGTTATATGTACTAGTGACGGGTGGGACAATCCTGTTGCCTTAATACGCTGTTCAAGAGTTTTCTTGTACTGCGTAGGAGCTTTGGCTAGCCTAGATTTCATGCGTTCCTTCTGCTCTTCCGTAAACTTATTTGCTGCTTCAAAATCGCATGCAATTAATGAAGGTACGTTACTGAATAAGTCCATTACTTCCTGCTCGGTAGAGTATACCTTATAAGTAATATCGATTACTTCTTGAGTCTCACCCATAACATACCTCTAAAGCAATTGACATAACTGCAAATACCAACGAGACAAGAAATACTGGGTATTCATATCCTGGTGGTATATGTACCATTACAATTGCTCTCCGCAGTTGTCACATTCACCAGCGAGTACTTCACATTCAGTTACAGATGTACCACATCCCGGACAATACTGTTCGTGATTTGAGTAATCACAAATAGGCTCACCATCTTCATCGTCACTAATTACATCAGTAACGATCTTAGTGTTAAATTCATCTTCAGCATCCTTGTACTGTTCTACTTCTGCAATAACCTCATATCTACAACATCTACCTTTTTGATTATTATAGTCATTAGGTATAGATACTACATCTCTTGGATTGATTTTAAGAACCATTAAATGTCCTGTAGTAAACCCTGCAGCATACTCCTTTGCAGCAAAGTGAAGCCCTGATGAACATGTCTGTGTTCTATCATCATTAACTGTTCCCCTAGGCATTTCACAGATTGCTCCTATAGAGTTATCAAATGTACCTGTCCAAGAATCAGTGTAGTCAGTCTTCACAGATTTATACGCTAATAAATGACCATCAGGAGTAATAGGCATATCATTAGCTTCCATAAATAACATTAATTCCTGTCTAGCTGAATATGCTGGGTTTTCCAGCAAGTTAGCTAAGAAGTTAGTCATTGGGGTAATGTCAAACCCATTGTTCATCATTGCTATTATTTTCGCAGTAAGTACGTTTGATACTACCTCACCTTTGTAAGTCAGAATTCCCTTATCACTAACTGCTATTTCGCCATTGACGAAGTCAATTACTGCATCCTTCATATTGAATAACTTAATTAACTTATTCGATGCCGAGTCTTTAGTGTACCCTTTCTTAAGTTTCTTTATGATTTTGTTGTAACTAGCATGATCACTTGCTGCTACGTAACTTGTTCCATTGATGTATACTGTAACAGTACCATCACCCTTGATAATATAAGTCCATTGCTTATTTGCCATTGTGTGTCCTTTTGTAGTGTTCTAAATCCGCACATTCACGGATATCGTCGTAAGTATATGCATGTGCATAACTTAACATCTTCATTGTAAGTTTATAATTTTCTATAAGCCAAGTACTAGGATGCTGAGTTGCAGGCGATAATACTTCATAGTCATAGGTCTTAAGGCCAAGTGAAGAGATTTTTACTCGTGCGGCATTGATAGGTCTAGCCTTCTCGAATGCGCGTACTGCAGTAAAATAATCTCTTATATCAGTTGGTATTATACCATCATCGTCCTTTAGGAACTCTTCAATGTTGTACTTGCTTACACCATTGCTCCAAGAGGCTCCGGTAAATACCTCCTTAGAATGGGTGTAGTCAATAACTTCCACGTCCTTAACTAAATGCTTTATTGCATCAGTTGTCAATGGGATAAACCTAGGATCAGCTGACACATTCCTTAAACCTTTCTTAGGTACCCCAATGATTTTCACAGGAGTACCATCTGGGTTTTGCTCCTTATACAGGTCGTTTAGCTCTAAACACACTTGTAATACTTCCGTAGTTAAACTAGTAACCTCATACCCATTACATTCAGCGTAGTAAAACGGTCCCTTATCAGTTGATTTAATTGAAGTATCAGATCTTGTGATAGTAACACTCAAATCATTGTAAGAGTAGTTATTTGTTATACTTAGTGGTAAGAAATCTGCAGCTACACGAGTAGTGCCCGGAGCTTTTACTGTAGGAGAGTATATATCTGACATAAGGGTGTATGTAGTTACGCCTAGTTCCGTTAGGTATTTCTTTGCATTATCAATATGTTCAGCTACTTTATCTTTATTCCAAACATAAGGTTTTAATACTATCACATTTGGCAAATGGTCAGAGGAGTTACGTAAGATACTAACAGCTTCTTTTATACCTGTTCTCTGATCTGCAACCAGAAATAGCACTTCACTGTCTAGCATAATGGCATTTGTATCACTATCCAATGCGTAGGCTTTAGGTGATACATACCCACGTCTGTATAATTGAAAGGTGAGACCATATAACCCTTCTGGTAGTCGTCGTAAACAACAATTACCGCTTCTAGCTTCTAACACTGTCTCATCGTTATCCAGATGCTCGTATTTTAATCTACTCGACACAGCATAAGGCAATGCGCTACTTCCGGAATTATAAGCACAAGCTCGTTCAAAAGGAGTTGTACATTTCGCAATCTTAGCGTTGAACGTAGCAAGTATACTTTCTTTTATTTTCATTAGACGTTCACCTAAGTAGTGTTGAGTCTTATCATCCATAGTAAGGGATTCTCTTCCGGGTGTTATTGCTACTTCCCCTAACGGTACATATAATAGTATACTACCAATAGATTCGGCAAAATGTCGAATATCCCCATCTGCTAGAGTATATTTATCTACTGTGTATGCTACATTACCCATAACTACTGTCAGGTTATTGTAGTACTCATCTCGATAAGATGTTTCTAGCACTTTCCAGTCTTCTCCTTCTAGGCTTACCTTAAACTGATAGTAATTAAGAGGTTCACTAGTTGTAGGTTTTACATCAAAGTGATTATACACCTTTTCTGCTGTCTCTCTGAACCGTAGTATGTCTTTTTGGACTACTGCTACAGTTAATTGAAGACCGTTAGGCTCCTCTGTAGGAGTTTCCCCTAGTATTACCATTTGTGGTATACCTTCTGCTGCAGTTACTAACCTAGAGTACTTTGTTCCATTATAGTAAGAGTCTACAGTGAAAGAGTCAGAATAAGCTAGACCAGCCATACGACCAATACCAAATGTACCGTTATATTTGTTAGAGTCCCTCTTAGTAGACGCTCCTAGGGTCGCAAATAACCCTTCGATGTCTTCAGGAGCTAAACCTGTACCATAGTCTCGCACAGAAAACTCTGGAGATAGCATGTTAGGTAAGTTTACATCAAACCGAGGTTCTACTCCAGCATCAATACAGGCATCGACTGCGTTAGTTCCCCACTCTCTGATTACTGCTTTTACAGTATTTGTATATACATTCTTTGTCAATAGGTTAAACATTGAATGATTCATCTCGATAGAGAACCCCTGCATTTGTGCATTACTGGTAATAGAAGTGTCATTTGCTTCTAATATCATTTTAACTCCTTTAATAGTTCCTTGTTAAATTTGATTGCGGCGTGAACTTTATTTATTCTAGTATCATCCCGTATCTCATAATGGAAATCGTATAGTAACTTATATAATAGTTGCCTAGCTGCTTCGACTTTAAATTCAATAGCTTTCTTATACGGTAAGACTGCAAATTCCGTAGGTTTTATACCGTATAAATATTCTGTAGTTTTCATTATGAAAATAACACTACCGCCCTAGAGGGCTTTACCGATCTTTCAAATTGTTTATTTCCTAGGTTTTCCCTTAGAGCGACTACAAATAGCGTTTTCTCGGTTACCCTACTGACATAACCAGTTCTCATCTTTATTGCTGAACTACTGTATGCTTGGTATACATACGCTACTTTGTCTTGTAATTTAAACTCTAACCCTTGAACATCTTTCATAATTATTCCTTTATGTTTATAAAATTAATACACTCAATAAATGTCATTAGTTCTACCATCTAAGGCGATATCAGGGCATACCTGTACGTAATGAAATTTATTGAGTATATTGCTGGGTTTTCCGATTTATAGTTTCAGGTGAGGCAGTCTACCCAGCGAAAATCAACACCGTATCTCGTATTTATAAACCACCCGAAATACGGTGGTTGGTGTAGTAACTAGGAGTTGCACCTAGATCATTCAATAATTATCTCCTGAATATCTTTACTATTAGACGACTACTACAATGGCGGAATACCAGAGAATCGAACTCTGCACCCTGTTACAGGCCACGACTTTCCAAGCCGATTATGCACCTTGCATGCGTACTCCATTCGACCGAAGAGCGTACTCGGTCTAGCAGTTTGTAAGGAACCTCTCGGTTACCCTTACCTCTTCATCTTACTGTTAAAAGACTACAAGTGCATTTCCTAGCATACACTCGCTAGCATGAAGCTCATATCATGACATAACTCCCTGTACTTGTCATTACTGGACAATCGCTCGGGGTGCTTGTTCGTTATTACACACGAATACAGCGAATAGTTTTGGTTTATTTCGAAGGTCGTTCATATCCGAGGAAGACCTCGCTAAGTGTGCGATTTGTCGATAACATTTAAATCGATCTCCAGCTTACTCTCACTGGGCACATTCCCTGAGTGGGTTACGCACACTTAGCGAGATTTTCTATAGGATGAACAAAGGCTCTGCGGTTTTAGGTCTACCTGTCCATTTACCTTCAGCATCTACTGGGTAGAACTGTTGGTGAGCGGACGTGTAGTTGGCAAATTCCCTTGAAGGTAACGTTACAAAAGTAGTCTCATCAACTCGTTCGTACAGTACGTTTGTGCCGCCCCATTCCTTGTGGGGAATACCTAAAGGTACGTCATCACGTGAAATACAGTCGATAATCCTAGGGAATTCCCTTGGATCATCAATTTGATCAGAAAATGACTTAGCCATTATTACGCTCTATCTCTAATTTCACTTAAAGAGCTAGTTTCATAGTGTTTACCGTTTCTGTATACAAGGCCTAGTAAGGCTATTTCATGTACTGTCTGTATATCACCTACTTGAGCTACTCTGAAAGTCTTTGCCTCAGTGTCGTAGTAGGTAGTTACTTTACCTTTCTTAGACTTCTTACCTGGATCGGTAATAGGGTCTTTGAATACGGGTATACGTGTATAGATAGCTTCTTGGCCACCAAGTATATCCTCGATGTCTGTATCTGCTACTGTAATTTCACTACACTTAACTGCGAATCGTTGTGTGTCCCTAGTATGATTTTGCATTAAATCTCCACCAGAACCAAATACAAAGTTCTCTGCAGCCAATAAAGGTCTATTAGGAGAATCATGTGCAGTAAACCATTGTAAGATGTTCTCTATGGTAGCTGGTGTAATACCGTCACCCCATAAAATACCAAACTTAGTAGATAATAGCTTACCGTCAATGTCTGCATCAAAACAACCGTTCTCTTTCATGTGCATTATGATACCAGATAGCACTTCAATAGGTTCACCACTGTCAGGTCTGATTACAAACTTCTGATGAGGTCTACTCTCTAAAAGTTGGCGAATACGGCCTTCTGGGTTTGTAACTGTATCTGTGAATTTGTAGACATCATATGAGTCTGCCACAAATGATACAATAGGTGCATCTGGGTTAGCTTGTAGCTGCTCCCAGACGAATTGTTCTTCTCCATCTGCCCCACGTGATGTGGTGGTAGAATGCTCAGTTGCGAATACTGAATATGCTGCTGAGATTCCTGCATCGTAATACTCCTCTGCTAACGCCAATGCGTTGAAATTGTCTGTTCCCATGAACTGTGTCATGTGAGCAAAACCGCCAATAGCTGCTGATTCTACCGAAGAGCTTCCTCTATCACCAAAATTGTGGTATGCGAATTGAGCCCATTCAGGTGAACCATACTTCTGTAGCATTTGTTTGACATAGTAAGACTTAGTCGCTATGTTAGTTGGATACCACACCTTCATAAGAAGAGTTTCCAAGTAACCTGCTATCCATGGTACTTTCGGATCAGTTGATTCGATAGTTACTAATGGGTAGTGTGTAGGTATCAACATACCTTCCGGTACAGCCTTGATAGTTACAGGGATATGCCCTAGAGATACAATATGTAACCAACCTTCCTTATCAAAAGGAACACCATGAGCTGCTGCTCTAGTTGCTGCTTTAATTACTTCATCTGTAGTTGGTACTTGTAAATACCTTTTTAAGTAGTACTGTAGACCGGCGAAAATTGTCGCTGGGTACACACCACCTCTACTTTCCATGTAATCATACATAGAAGTCATATTTGTAGGGTATTGGAAAGCATGTCCGTATTTATATGAATCTCCTGTATTTATTATACTAGTTGTCATAATTGTCCTTTATTATAGGTTTCGTAAGTTTTACGAATCTTTTTCACTTCGTCTGCATCTTTAGCTTGTATTACTTCCACATCAAGTTTTTGTAATGCATAAGCTGTAGAAGCTACTATTGCTACTGTTACTTGTGTAGCTGGGTTAAAAGCCGTATATCTACGAGTCTCATTGTTTCTTATCAACACTATCATTATGTTTCCTTATTTCTGTTAGTACGGCATGGGTAGTAAGAAACAACATTGAAATAAATAATGGGGTATCCGTAGTTGTATCATATAAATATACACCAAACCAAATAACTCCAATTACTGCTTCTAGTGTTATTTTTTTCATTGTCTTTTCCTTTGAAATTCACCAATCCGGTTAAACAGCACGTCAACCGTTGGACCTTGTTGGATAGTTATACTATCCACATTATGTATCACCTTATGTGTACCATCTATAGCAATCGTAACGTTACCCCTAGTAGTACAGTTAATTACTAGCTCTTCAGGACTAACTATAGAGTTAATAGTCCTATCTGTTTGCATACCAGTAACACTCCAATTAGGGGAAGTTAATGGTAAAATAGTTCCATGGTTATTACGGTTAATACCTGTAGAACCTTGTGCAGTAGATACTATCATACCGCTACCTTTGAATATGCCTAACTGATTTTCACTGTCACTACAAGTAAATTCAATCCATGCATTAAACTCCCCAATAACTACATCATTAAATGCTGTAGCGTGGTGCATGACTCCATCAGAGTCAAGTACGTGTACTACTAAGGTGTGAAAAGAATACTTTACTGCAGTTGGTGACTTAACAGCGCACTCATTCATTAGGAAGTTCCTCGTACCCATAGCTACACCATAAAAAGGTTTACCCTTATTCTGATATTTATGAATAGCCGTCAGTAGAGTACCATCACCACCATCCACACGGATGTAGGTGTTCTTCTCGACAATTTGCTTGCGAGAATCATACTTATCGGTATACAGTACCATAGTTACTTACTTAAGTACCAGTATAGTAGATACCTAGTAGTTGCATCCATATTAGTAGTTTCAGCGAACAGCCTAACATCCTTCTCTAGTATAGTAACTATCTCGATATCCTCATCATCACCTAAATGCTGACCTACGGATTGGTCGTTAGTTACTTCACAATAAAAAGGATAACAAGTAGAACCTGATCCTCCAGTAGAGCCTATATACTTAGGTAATGAGGTTAAATCATAAAGACTTACTTCATACCCTAATTCTTCGTATACCTCAGCTTTTGCTACTAATTTAGCTCGTAATTGTGGAACACTAGCTTTGTCCTCAAAGCAATCAATGATTCCTGCACAAGCTTCAATAGTAACTCCGTGAGTCTCTGGTTGTTCCACCAATACAGGTATACGAGTTTGCTTAACTAATAAAAGTTCATTAGTGTCTACGTTCTTTACTAATACATGTACAGTATTGTGTACCTTAGTCTTCTCCCAGAAGGCTTGTTTACCTTCACGTTCATACGTAACTAGTTCAGTCTTAATAAACTGAGGTGTTAAGTTTGGTTCTCTCGCTATGATTGTTACTCGTTTCATCCTCCGAATCCTCCTATACCTTTAGATTGTCGAATCATAGATCCATCATCATTTATTTGTCTGCCTAGTACTCTGTTGGCACCTACGAATAGTTTCATACGTTGGGCCTTTTCTTTTTCGGTTTCTGTTTCCGGGTTTGGTCCACAGTAGTTTTGTGTCATCTCTACTATATACTCCAATTCCGCCTTGTGTAAGTTAACAGTAAATACTGTCTGTTCTTGTGGTACTAATTCCATAGCTATCCTTTATACCCACCATTGTAGGTTTTTTAATTGTTTATATACTCTAGCATCCAAATGGTTGCGAGCATATTGCTCATTTGCACGAATTTGTGTAGCGGATACTACGTCACCCTCACGATCGTGGTAGGCAGGTAGTAACTTAACAGGTATATCATTAGACGTGAACAATATGTTATGTGACTCGTTCTCATACACCTTACCCTGGAACTTAAAGGACTTAGCGTCTTCAGACTTCTCGTGCGAGTAAATGGTGTAAGTCGAATTGTCATGAAGTGCAAAGTCCAATACCTTAATCACTTCATTGTACCATTCATCCCAATCATCGTAGTCGTTAATCGCTAACACCCTTACTTGATGTGGTGGGTAAATATGCTGAATTAGTTTATTACGTTCTACAATATTAAGTGGGTGACGATCGTCAAATTTATTGGCTCCCCCTAGTATGATTACTGGTGTAAGGCCATCTCTAATGATTTGTTGAATCACTGAATTATGCCCATTGTGAAATGGTTCCATCCGACCCAGAAAGACCCCAAAATGTTGTGGTGTATACATAATTACCTCTTTAAATTTTTCTATAACGTACATTACAGAATATAAACTACTGTAATGTCCAATCAATACCCAAGCATCCTCAGAAGCAATAATGGGTTTATACTTTAGTGTGTACCCTGACCGAAATATACGTTTACGTATACTGAATACTAGATGTGGGGTACTCGCCCATTGGATGAATTCAGGGAATACCATTAACCTTAAATCTTCTAACATTGCCACTCCTCAAAGTGTTTAATAGCACAAGCTATATTAAATTTATGTATGTGTTGCTTGATAGCTTCACCGGAAGGGCATTTATCGTATAGCAGGGTCTGATCTTGTACCCATTCTTTAGGAGAAAATGCTACCATTTCGTCATACGCTTTCAATGCTTGATTTCGTAAGATAGCCTTATGGATACCTTGATCTGCTATACGTCCTTCATCATCAGCTTTTGCTAAATCACATTGTTTGACCAATAATGCCCTATCTCGTTTATAAGAGTATAAAAACTTAGCGATAGACTTATTATTCATCTCGTGAAGCTTATATATCTTTGTATGGTTGGTAACAAGAGTCAATACATCTTTACGAATAGCACTTACTGGTATGTACTTAATAATAGGCTCTTCAACTAAGAGAATATCTTCATGACCACTAGAATTACCTTTAGACTTATAAGTTGCAGGCTTACCTATATCGTGAAATAATACTGCTAATCGAAGAGTTAGTCCATAAGGCTTAGAAGAGTTAGTTAGTAATTCTAACATCATCATAGTATGTTCATATACTGATGCTTCTCTATGGTGTTTACTACCTTCACGAGTTTGTGTTAGATTATGTATCTCTGGAAATATATCTTCGAGTACTCCACACTCGAATAGTGTGTCAAAGAATAGTCGTGGATGTGGTTCCATTAACACTCGGCTTAATTCCTTCCATACTCTATCCGGTTGTAGGGTTTGTAATTCTGGCCACATATCATACACAAGTACTTTAGTTGCAGGAGCTATCTTCCAATCATAACCTAAACGTGCTCTAAATCGTGCAAGTCGTAGTACTCTAACAGGATCTTCTCGAAAGGCTTCAGATGTATGTCGTAATACTTTATTTTCAATATCGAATTGACCATCAAAAGGATCAATAATAGTACCTTCACTATTCATAGCCATAGCATTCATAGTAAGGTCTCTACGGGCTAAATCTTCCTCAAGTGTAACATTAGCTGTCTCACAAGAAAAGTCCATTGTAGAGCTTCCTGTAGACCGTTCTTTACGTGCTAAAGCATACTCTTCTCCTGTCTTTGGATGTATAAATACTGGGAAGTCTTGACCTACACGCTCATAGCCTTCTGACACCATTAGCATTGGAGAAGCACCAACTACAACGTAGTCAATATCCCTAGGAGTAACTCCCATTACCTCATCACGGACACATCCGCCTACTTTGTAGATTTCCATTATTATTCCTTTAGTGTAATACTTACTCAAGAGCTCTATAAGCTCTTGATAAATATTATATAAAATTTGATGATTCTTCCCTAAGCGCTTCAGCATAAGCATCTTGTGCCAATGGGTGAAATTGTTCATAAGGAATACGCTTACGCTTGTCCCTGTCAATAGACATAAGAATTCTGCCCACTATTTGACACCCTTTATGATTTTGTGATATAACCCAGGGTTGTCCAAATTTCTTAAAGGCGTAAGCTCTAAATGTAGAGTTTGCTTCCCCTATACCGTTTCCATATGTACCTGGTTGAGGTGATTCTGTTTTGGCTTTCTTGAGTTGTCGGTTTACTTCATCGCTCATACCCCATCCCCAGTTCCGAATAACTGCAAATTGGGTATTTCCTAAAGTTAAATAGAAACTATCACTAGCTCCTTGTATTTTTTGTAGTGTCATCCGAATTGCTCCAATATAAATTTATCCAAGAATGCTTGATCTGCTGTAGCTGCTACAGGGGATGTACTATCGATCATCAACTGATCAGCTAGCACTACGCTCTTTTCTATAAGTTTTGTACAAGTTTCCAAAGGAGCTTTACCTGCTTTAATTTTCTTAAGTAGCGGTGCGTCAGTTAATGGAAATTTTATGAAACCTGTGCGAAGTAATTCAGTTACTTCCAATACCACTCTGACTGCATGACTGAGAGACTTATAATCAACGTTATCAGTAGCAGCTCTTGCTCTATTCCCAAATTGGTCCTCCATATGCTTAAGTTTCTTAGCTACATTATGTGCTGGTAATTTTATATCAAACTTCTTGTCAAACACCTGTAAATAATCAATCATTACATTACCTTGAGATCCTCTAGGGCCTGCGGCTTGTACGATTGAAATAAACTTAAAGTCTTCAGAAGTTATAAATCCCGCTAAGTCAATTAAGGCTGAATTAAGTGCAAGAGTAGGATCTTCAACAAATGATAGAAAGTTATTAAGGATTACTAGTTCATTATATCGAGCGCCTTTGATATTATACTTTTTAGTTTGCCCAAGGGCATAACCAATAAAAGCCTGAAGGTTACGTCCGTAGAACTTAGTGTAGTTCTGTCGGATGTTTTCTGTAAATGCAAAATGATCGATTACTATAGTGTCCTGACGGAACATACTGAACAGTAAATCCAATGCACCAGTTTCGCCCTTAGCAGTTAATCTAGTGAACGTATGTACTGAGTCCAGATGGATATCAATATCTTCTGAGGTATTCTTACTATCTTTACTACCAGTGGTGTAAGTCACATAAGGGATATCCCGTTTAAGTAATACATCCTGCTTATTAGGTATAAAGATACCTTTGTAATCTACATCAGAATCAGGACCATTAGTACCATATAAGGTAGAACCTGACTTAGTTAAGTAAACTACCGTTACATTGTGCTTTTGTTCAAGTTGTTCAATATAATGTTTAACATCCATAGTTATCCTTACGTATCGGCTTAGACCTATACTGTTTATCT
>Ga0256827_10001871_pt1 | contig 13614 bp, 10 predicted proteins | sample CV84metaG_FD_185977 | JGI IMG/M metagenome (GOLD analysis project Ga0256827, IMG submission 185977) | Hydrothermal vent microbial communities from East Pacific Rise, Pacific Ocean - CV84 | ecosystem: Environmental > Aquatic > Marine > Hydrothermal vents | place: Pacific Ocean: East Pacific Rise... | reverse complement strand
GATTCTCACCGTCCACCCGGTTCAGGAGAATGACAACATCCTCTCAGCCCAGGATAAAAACGGACACTTTTTCATTCGTGAACTCATCAAGCGGGCTGTTGAGTCCACACCGGGGGAGGTTCTCTACACCATCTACCCCTGGTGCAATAAAAAGTTGGGGGACCAACATCCACGCAATAAAATCGTCGCTTTTCGCTACTACCCTAAATGGGACTGGATCATCGCCGCCGGGGGGTATCTGGATGAGACTTACGATGACCCAGAGTTTGAAAAAAAATCTCTGGCAACCCTTGCGCAACAGATAAAAGATAAGAAGGTGGGAAAAACCGGCTATATCTACTGTATGTCCATCGATGGAACCATGCAGATACATCCCGATGCCGAAGGGAAAAATTTACTTAAAGAACAGGACAGCAATGGACGGGCTTTTATTGCTGAAATGATTAAAAATAAAAACGGTTGGATCCGCTATCCATGGAGAAATAAAGGGGAAAAGAAGGCACGGATGAAAATCGTCCGCTATCGCTATTATAAACCGTGGAAGTGGATTGTTGCCGTTGGTAGCTATGAAGATGAATTCTACCAGCCTGCCAACGACCTCAAGTGGCAAATTACTAAATATGTTCTGATTCTGCCACTGATCATCGGCTTTATTGCGACGATACTGGTATTTCTGGCAGCCAAAGTATTGACCGATCCGATTCAAAGAATGATTGCGGTTATCCGCCGGGTTAAACAGGGACGACTTGACGAACAGATGCCGGTTGAAAACCGGGATGAACTGGGAGAACTGGCCGTTGCTTTTAATCGAATGACCCGGATGCTGAAAGAAAATAAAGAGCTTGAGTCAACTCTGGCTCAACAAGAGAAAATGGCATCACTGGGGGTTTTATCTTCGGGTGTTGCCCATGAAATTAACAACCCATTGGGAGTGATCCTTGGCTATGCTGGCTATCTGGAGAAAAAAATTCCCGAAGATGATCCGAACTTCACCTTTATCCATGAAATCAAACGGGAAAGCAAACGGTGCAAAAAGATAGTTCAGGACCTTCTCAGCTATTCACGCACCCCAAAACCGGTTCTGGCGTCCACTGATATCCCCCAGCTGTTACGGCAAATCATTGACTTTTCCAGCAACCATACCGATTTGCATCATATCCGGATTGGACAAAATTTCGCAGATAACATTCCACCGATCCCCGCTGACGCAGATCAACTCCGCCAGGTCGCAATCAATCTCCTTCTAAATGCCGGTTCTGCTTCACCCGAGGGGAGTAAAGTTAATGTCACTGCGCAGCTCGAAGGTGATAAATATGTTCAGATCACCATTTCTGATCACGGTGAGGGAATTTCCGAAGAAAATCTAGAGAAGATTTTTGAGCCGTTCTTCACCACTAAAGCACGCGGAACCGGATTGGGACTGGCGATTACCAAACAGATTATCGAAATGCATCAGGGGCAAATATTCATCACTTCCAAGGTTGGACAAGGGACAACTGTGGTTATCCTGCTACCGTTGATTCGCGAAGAGTATTAAGGCAATGTAAACGTTCTACTCTGATAAAGATTGAGGGACCAAGTATGTCAGCAAAAAAAATTATGGTTATCGATAATGAAGAGGGACTCTGTCGGATGATGGCAGCGGTTCTGATGGACGAAGGGTACGCAATACGGACCTTCACTGATCCGCTTGAAGCGGTTGAGTTGTTTCGAGCCGGAATCTGGGATCTGGTGATCAGCGATATTAAAATGCCGGGGATTGACGGATTGGAAGTGTTGCAGCGGATCAGGGCCATCGAAGCTGACATCCCGGTCATTATGATTACCGCTTTTGCAACGGTTGAGATGTCAATTCAGGCTCTGCGCAAAGGGGCCTATGACATGCTGACCAAGCCCTTTGAACCCGATGAACTGCTCTACCGGGTACGTAATGCACTCAACCACAATCAATTAAAGACCGAGAACCAGCAACTGCGAAAAGAGTTAGCGGGAAAATTCAACTTCGACAATATCATCGGAGCATCGACTGTCCTGCAACAACTGTTGGACAAAGTAGAAAAAGTTGCCGTCCGTGATACTTCGGCTCTGATCACTGGAGAATCAGGTACCGGGAAGGAGCTGATTGCCCAGGCCATCCACTATAACTCACCGCGTAAGGACAATGCATTTATTGCAATCAACTGTGGAGCAATTCCTGACTCACTGCTTGAAAGTGAATTATTCGGCCACAAAAAAGGGGCCTTTACTGGGGCCGATACCGACAAGGAAGGGCTGCTGAAGGCCGCCGATGGGGGAACCCTGTTTCTGGATGAGATTGGTAATCTCCCCCTCACGGTACAAAAGACCCTGTTACGCTTTCTCCAGGAACGGGAATTCAATCGGGTTGGAGATACAGTTTTGACCCGAGTTGATGTCCGACTGATCTCGGCCACCAATTCAGATCTTGAACAAAAGGTCGAAACAGGGAGTTTTCGTGAAGATCTTTTCTATCGGCTCAACGTGATCAACCTCCACCTACCACCATTGCGGCAGCGGCGACAGGACATAGCCCTGCTGACTAGCCACTTTATCGGTCAACAGAATAAAAAGTTTAAGACCGATATCAAAGGGTTCTCTGCCGAAGCGCAACAGGCCGCCAGTGAGTATGCCTGGCCGGGCAATATTCGCCAGTTAAAAAATGTGATTGAAGCGTGTATGACGATCGAAACCGAACAACAGATCAGCCTGGCAACGCTGTCACAGTTTATTGAAACAGAAAATAATCCACTGGACGATGATGATTACGACAAGGCTCTGGCACACTTTGAAATTGACTATTTGCGCCAATTGATCAGTTCAGTGGATGGAGATATTGAAGAAGCAGCCAAAAAAGCGAAGATGAATATGGCAACCATCTACCGTAAATTGAAAAAATACCACTTACGCAAGCAGGATCTCTTGTAACAACAAAAAGAAGAGTACGATGGAATAAGGGCTATTCGTACCAGCAACAACTATAGTTTCTAGCTAAACAGGCAATTCAGGCGATGTGATAAGGGCCATTTATTCCGAAATTTGATTTTGATCAGAGTGTTCTTGCTAGAAGATTTAACGGAAACGGGAACATCAATCTCAACGGAACTTGCAGAAAGAGAATCTTGTTCAAGAACTTCGGGATAACGGTCACTCAGTTCCTGAAATTTGTCACACTCCGGATAGTGGCAGGAGCAAAAGTGGGACATTGTGAAAACATCGGATGGTGAAATGCCCTCTTCACCAACTGCACAGAATCCTTTTTCCTGACCAAAGTAAGGACAGATTGCCATGGGATATCTCCTAGATAGATAAGTGGATACTCCCGTTACAGCAAGCGGCGTGCCAACCATTAAAATCAAACTTATTTATTTATTTCATAGAGTTACCCCTATATTATCAAATACAAATTACCTCGAAAATTGCTGTATTATTTGCAAAAGTGCAAAAATATTCCCTCCATGTCTGGCGAATAATTTCCTGGTTTTAAAAGTGGTTATCGCCATTTACCCTTAATTTAACTGGGGTTACAAAACATCAAGAATTCAATATGGCTTTGAAAAAATCGAGTTTTTATTAAAAAAAACAGAACCTTGATGATTTGCAGAAATGCGAAATAAAAATAAGGATCGAAATTGCAGGAAAAAGATAAATACTGCTGATTGAAGTTTTACTTTACTGATCAGCTATCCAATAGCATTGACAAAAGCTAAAAATAGCTCTTTAAAGGACCATAAGGGGGAACCCTTGCCTGTTGCAGAAGATGCTGAAAGTGACCGCGGCTCACTTCTTCCGCCCCCATACTGAGAAGATGATCGCTGGTCTGCTGGCAGTCGAGCATAACAAACCCGTTTTGGCGTAAATAATCGAGCAGGTGAACCAACACCACTTTCGAAGCATTTTTATAGCGACTGAACATTGATTCACCAAAAAAACACCGGCCGATACAGACACCATACAACCCACCCACCAGTTCGTCACCAGCCCAACACTCGACCGAATGAGCAAACCCGAGTTGATGCAGAGCAGTATATGCGTGCTTCATCGCAGGGGTAATCCAGGTTCCACTGCCATCAAGTCCAGCGCGCAGTCGGCGACACCAGTAAATGACCCCGGGAAAATTCTCATTGAAACTGATTCGGTAGGGTTCCTGCCGCATAAAGCGACGCAGAGAACGGGAGATGTGAATTTTTTCAGGGAATAGGATACAACGGGGATCAGGAGACCACCAGAGAATTGGATCACCCGGGTTGTACCAGGGGAAAATTCCCAGGCTGTAAGCAAGCAGTAACCGCTCAACTGAAAGATCGCCACCCACTGCGAGCAACCCATAATCTTCTGACTTATCAACGGGAGGAAACCAGAGATTATCATCCAACTGGTAGCAGGGCATGACAAAAGACCCTAAAGGTAGCGGAAGGTCAGCTTACCCGCCTTACACCCGACTCGAACTTCACCACCACCGCGCAATTCACCAAAAAGGATTTTCTCCGCCAGAGGGTCACTCAATTCAGTTTGTATCAACCGGCCCAGTGGCCGTGCCCCGAACAATGGATCATAGCCCCGCTTACCCAACTCTTTTCTAGCGGCAGCAGAGATCCTGATGATAACATCCTGCTCACCCAGTTGACCGGCCAACTCCTGGAGGAATTTATCAACCACCTGCAACATGATCTTCTCATCAAGAGTAGAAAAGTTAATCACGGCATCCAGGCGATTTCTAAATTCGGGAGAAAAAACTTTTTCGAGGGCATTTTTTGGCGTTGCCACAGTTCGATGACCGAAACCAATGGGAACGGCATTCATATCCCGACCGCCAACATTACTGGTCATAATCAAAATAACATTACGAAAATCAACCTCTTTACCATTATTGTCGGTCAGAGTCCCATGATCCATCACCTGCAGCAGAATATTAAACAGATCGGGGTGGGCTTTTTCGATTTCATCAAGTAACAGAACCGACCAGGGATTTTTACCCACCTCTTCAGTCAGAAGCCCCCCCTGATCAAAACCGACATAACCGGGAGGAGCACCAATCAGCCGTGCCACCGAATGTTTCTCCATATATTCACTCATATCAAAACGGAGAAATTTTACTCCCAACTGCAACGCTAACTGCTTGGCAACTTCGGTCTTGCCTACCCCGGTTGGCCCGGTAAACAGAAGAGATCCAACCGGCTTATCGGGATGACCTAAGCCGGCCCGGGAGCGATGAATCGACTTGACCAGACTTTCAATTGCCGGGCTTTGACCAAAAACGACCCGCTTCAGATCCCGTTCCAGATAGCGGAGACGATGGCGGTCACTGCCGGCAATCGTGCGCATTGGAACCCGTGCCATTCTTGCCACGACCCGTTCGATATCATCGATATCGACCGGACGCCTCGGATGTCCATCCAGACGATGCTGTGCCCCGGCCTCATCAATGACATCAATTGCCTTGTCGGGCAAATGCCGTTGGGGAAGGTGTTTAACCGCTAGCTGCACCGCCGACTCTAAAGCCGCTTCGGTATAACTGGCACCATGGTGTTGTTCGTAATGGGGAGCTAACCCCTTAAGGATATCGAGGGTTTCATCAGTACTCGGTTCATGGAGATCAATCTTCTGAAACCGGCGCGACAAGGCACGATCCTTATCAAACAGATTACGGTACTCTTCATAGGTGGTTGAACCGACACAACGTAAATCACCGGAACCGAGTGCAGGCTTGAGGATATTCGACGCATCCAACGAGCCGCCACTGGTGGCACCGGCACCGACAATGGTATGGATCTCATCAATAAACAAAACGGCTTGATCACGCTTCTGCAATGCCGCAACAACAGCTTTAAGCCGCTCTTCAAAATCACCGCGAAACTTTGTTCCAGCCAGTAACGCTCCCATATCTAAAGTAAAAATCTCAGCGTTTTTCAGCAGATCCGGGACCTCACCTTCGGCAACTTTTAATGCCAGCCCTTCTGCCATGGCCGTTTTTCCCACCCCGGGCTCACCAACAAAAAGGGGATTATTCTTACGCCGGCGACAAAGGATCAGGATCGTTCGTTCCAACTCCTGAACCCGGCCGATCAAAGGATCAATTTTACCTGCCCGCGCCCGGGCAATCAGGTCGATCGTGTATAACTTGAGTGGATCGGGGGGTTGTTGTTTTGGTTTGGCCCCTTCAGTGGGAACCGGATCTTCAGGCTGTCGGGATGGCTTTTCCGTTGATCCACTCGATACATCTCCGTGGGAAATCCGATCAAGCAGGTCAACCCGTTCAATCCCCTGCTGCCGGAGGAAGAAACAGGCGTGAGAATTTTCCTCCTCGAGAATCGCCGCAAGCAAATCACCAACCCCTACAGCAGACTGCTGTGACGCCTGCATATGCAGGACAGTTCGTTGCAACATCCTCTGTAACACCAAAGTCTGGCGCGGGACAGCATCTTCCTCAGTAAGCACAGCATCCCCAGGGAGAGACTCCAGGTTGGATTCAAAAAAGTTTTCCAACTCCGCCTTCAAACCATCAATATCCCCCCCGCAAGAGATTAGAATATCCTGACCGACACCTTCAAAAAGCAATGCATAGAGAAGATGCTCGGTCGTCAGGTACTCATGTCGCCTGCGTTGAGCTTCCCGGACGGCCAGGGTAAATGCAATCTGCACATTCTGTTCAAACATCTCCGACACCGTTCAAGCCTCCTCAAGAGTACAGCGTAACGGAAAACCCGCCTTGCGAGCCATCAGACGGGCCTGATCAGCCTTAGCCTCGGCTATTGCATAGGGAAAGGTGCCACAATAACCAATCCCCTGAAAATGAATTGTCAACATAATTTGTTCCGCTTCCACTTCAGACTTATGAAAAATATCCCGCAAAACCATAATTACAAACTCCATCGTTGTGTAATCATCATTATGCATCAAAACTTTAAAGAGTGATGGTCGAGTGATCTGCTCTTTTTCCTGATCACAAACTCTACTTTTATGATTGCTGTTGATTTCTGAATTTGCCATCTGCTCGTAATATCCCGTTCCACCTTTGAATGACTTTCGTCATATTAACATAAATGACCGGCAGCAAACAATCTGACAGAAAAATGAGAAGAAAATGTGAGAGGCTAAAACGTTGGGATTCCCTCGATAGAACCCGCTCTAAGGAACAGAAAAGACCCTCTATTAGCCCTTGAATTTACTGTTTTATACCTGTAATATCCACGATCAGCTACCTAACTTCAGAATTCAAAGAAAGTCTGACATGATAAAAACATTACACGCTATCCTCTTTGGGCTGCTATTTTTGGCAACCGCATCTTCTCTCTACGCAGAAACCCGCTACATTTCAGATCAACTTATTGTGACAGTCCGAAGTGGCAAAGGGAATCAATACAAAATCTTGGAGACGCTAAAAACTGCGACCCCGGTCAAGGTTCTGGAAGAAGATAAGAATTATGTCAAAGTCATCACCCCGAAAGGGACTGAGGGCTACATCCAGCGCCACTATGTCAGTGCAGACCTCCCCAAGAAACTCCAGATCCAGCGACTGACAAAAAAACTGGCAACCCTACAACAACAGTTTAATGCCCAACAACAGAGTGTTCGTGAGTTTCAAGGCAAAACGAAAGACCAGGAAAGTCGGACAACTGAGCTTTCAACGCAATTGGAGAAGGTGCAACTTGCACTGAAGAGAAAAGAGGCTGAATACCAAAGTCTGTTGAAGAAATCAGACAATGTTATCAATCTCAGCTCTGAGAATGAGCAACTCGTTGAAGAAAACAACCAAATCAATAGCGAACTGTTAGTCTTACGTGATGAAAATCAGTCTTTTCACCGCTCCAACATGATCCGCTGGTTTCTAGCGGGAGCAGGTGTCTTCTTCGGTGGCTGGATTATCGGTAAAATCTCCCGCAAGAGACAGCGGCGCTACTAGATATTCTGGCATGAATGTCCGCAAATTAATGGCTGACTCCAGCAGAGGTCAATTCAGTTTTGGCCAAGTCTCATTCCTGATCAATCTCGGCTCAGCAAAGGGATCTTTCTACTAGGCAGTACCAGGCCAAAACCAATTAAAAGCAAAACGATTCTGACATAAATCAGACATATAACACTTTCAGGAGAAAATCATCATGGGTACACAACCAATTGTTAAAATGGAAACCAACAAGGGGCTGATCGTGATCGAGCTAAATGCCGAAAAGGCCCCGATCAGCACTGAAAACTTCCTCAACTATGTTCGGGATGGCTTCTTCAAAGAGACGATTTTCCACCGGGTTATCCCTAATTTTATGATTCAGGGTGGCGGATTTACTACCGAGATGAAACAAAAAAACAGCCGGGCAGAAATTAAAAATGAAGCCGATAATGGGCTCAAAAATTTACGTGGGTCACTGGCCATGGCCCGGACCCAGGTTGTTGATAGTGCCAGCAGTCAATTTTTTATCAACCTCACCGATAATGATTTCCTCAACCATCGGGACAAAACTCCCAATGGCTATGGTTACGCAGTTTTTGGTCAGGTCATCGATGGAATGGATGTTGTTGATGAAATTGCTAAGGTGAATACAGGACACAATGGTCAGCATCAGGATGTCCCGACAGAAGCAATTGTTATTGTAGATGTCACTATTGAAGAGGCCACTGACACTGAATAATGGTAGCGCATAACTTTCTGAGTCAGCAAAATCAAAGCATCCTGCGCCTCCCGGCAGAATGGGAAGCGCAGGATGCAATTCTGTTAGCCTGGCCTCACCAGAATACCGATTGGTACCCCATTCTTGATCAAGTAACACCCGTCTACATTGAACTAATTCAACAGATCAGCCGCTTCGAAACCGTCATTATTATTGCGCCGGATCTCGTTCCGGTCCGTTCAGCCCTGAAAAAAAATGGGTTAGACAGCCCCCGGATTATTCTTCACCGGATTGACACCAACGACACCTGGATTCGTGATTTTGGACCATTGACTGTCTACACGGATCACCAACCGGTATTCCTTGATTTTATCTTTGATGGCTGGGGTGCAAAGTTTCCGGCAACGAAGGACAATCAGGCAACCGGACATCTCTATAACACAGGCATATTTGACCAGGCAAAGATATCTCCCGGTCATTTAATCCTGGAAGGTGGCAGTCTGGAAAGTGATGGTTCCGGGACATTATTGACAACGACAGCATGTCTGCTGAATCCCAACCGGAATCCCCATCTAACCCAGAAAGAGCTTGAGGTCACACTATCTGAACATCTTGGCTTTGACCATTTCCTCTGGCTCAATCATGGCTGGTTAGCCGGAGATGATACCGACTCACATATTGACACCTTGGCTCGCCTGGCTCCGAACGATACAATTTGTTATATCAAGTGTGACGACGCGACAGATGTACATTATCCGGAGTTGAAAAAAATGGAAGCTCAGCTGCAGCAGTTCAAAACCAAAAAGGGGCAACCATTTCGCCTTATCCCCCTACCACTACCACAACCCTGCTACGATGGGACCACCCGGCTGCCAGCATCCTACGCAAATTTTCTCATTATCAACCAGGCAGTACTTATCCCGACCTATAATGATCCAGCCGATAGCCGGGCATTACAAATATTGGGTAAAGTATTCCCGGAACGTAAAATTATCGGTATTGATTGCCGCACTTTGATCAAACAACATGGTTCACTTCACTGTATCACCATGCAACTGCCCCGGGGAGTTCTACAATGAGACCATTGAATGTTGCACTGGTGCAACAAAACTGTATGGAAAACCCAGCAACAAATATTGAAAAAAGTTGTCAATGGATTCGCCAGGCAGCAGCACAAGGCGCCAATCTGGTAATTTTACCGGAATTGCACAGCAGCCGCTATTTTTGTCAGACCGAGGACACTGCCAATTTTGATTTAGCGGAAACAATTCCGGGAGAGACAACACAGACATTTTCAAAGTTGGCAAAAAAGCTGAAAATTGTGCTGGTTATCTCTCTGTTTGAAAGACGGGCGGCGGGGCTCTATCACAATACTGCAGTGGTCCTGGAAAAAGACGGGAGTATTGCAGGAACTTATCGAAAAATGCACATTCCGGATGATCCAGGTTATCATGAGAAGTTCTACTTTACCCCGGGTGATCTTGGATTTAATCCAATCAATACTTCGGTCGGAAAATTGGGAATTTTGATCTGCTGGGATCAATGGTATCCTGAAGCAGCCCGGATGATGGCACTGGCAGGAGCCGAAATCATCATCTACCCCACCGCTATTGGGTATGATCCAAATGACGAGCTACCGGAACAACAACGGCAACAAAATGCCTGGATGATGGTGCAGCAAGGGCATGCCATTGCCAATGGTCTACCGCTTATCAGCGTCAACCGGATCGGCTTCGAAACTGATCAGGGTCAGACCACTCCTGGAATCGATTTCTGGGGGAGCAGTTTTGTTGCCGGGGCACAGGGGGAAATTCTCGCTCAGGCCAGTGCCTCAGAGGAGGAGTTATTATATGTCGAGATCAACCTTAATCGGAGTGAAAAAGTTCGGCGAATCTGGCCATTTTTCCGCGACCGGCGGATTGATCAGTATCGGGACATCCTCAAACGCTTTCGCGACTAAATCCCCGTAAAAAAAGGGCAAGTCCACAGGACCTGCCCTCATCTATACCGTGTTGGACTCGAGTTAAAGACCGGCACGAGACCTGAGAGAATCGGCTCGATCGGTAAACTCCCAAGTGAAATCAGGTAATTCCCGACCAAAATGGCCATAAGCGGCAGTCTGACGATAAATGGGTCGAAGCAGATCAAGTTGCTGAATAATTGCAGCCGGGCGCATATCAAACTCATCCCGAACTATTTTGGCAATCTGATTTGACGGAATCTTGCCGGTTCCAAAACTGTTAATCATTACTGAAACCGGTTCCGCAACTCCGATAGCATAAGCTAGCTGGACTTCACACTTACTGGCCAAACCGGCTGAAACAATATTTTTAGCCACATAGCGAGCCATATAGGAAGCACTCCGATCAACCTTGGAGGGATCCTTGCCGCTGAATGCTCCACCTCCATGAGAGCCCTGACCGCCATAGGTATCGACGATAATCTTACGCCCGGTTAAACCGCAATCCCCCATCGGACCACCAACGACAAAACGGCCTGTCGGGTTGATTAAGTAACGGGTTTTATCATCAATCAGGTTAACCGGGAGAATCGGTCGCACCACCTGCTCAATAACCGCCTCCTTCAAATCATCATAGCTGACATCCGGACCATGTTGAGTTGAAATGACCACAGTATCAATCCGGGTCGGTTGATCATCAACGTATTGGATTGACACCTGTGATTTACTGTCTGGACGTAAAAAATTGAGCTCTTCACTCTTACGAACATCCGCCAATTTCTGGGTAAGTTTATGTGCAAGAGTGATCGGCATTGGCATCAATTCAGGGGTCTCGTTACAGGCAAAACCAAACATAAGACCTTGATCTCCAGCACCTTGCTCAGTGAACAGTCCCTCCCCTTCACTGACTCCCTGAGAAATATCAGGAGACTGCTGATCTATTGAAGTCAGCACCGCACAGGTTTTATAATCAAAACCGATCGCTGAATCGTTATAACCAATCTCCTTAATTGTCTGTCGGACAATCGCCGGTAAATCGGCATAAGCGGTGGTCGTAATTTCTCCGGCAATAATGGCCATACCGGTGGTCACCAGGGTTTCACAAGCAACCCGGGCTTTGGGATCCTGAGAAAGAATTGCATCAAGAACAGCATCGGAAATCTGATCAGCAACTTTATCGGGATGACCTTCCCCCACAGACTCTGATGTAAATAGAAAATCGGTCATTGACATTGGTGATTATCCCTTTCTTTATCTTTGATATTATCGGTCGTTTCAAATTAACGGTTGAGAAAAAAGATCGGGCAGGCGACTACCCATTTCGTGATCAATAGTAACAGATACTTCTTTGCTGGTCGCCAATAACAATAATTTCTCGACCAACAGTTCCCCGTCTCGTTTGGACACCTGCCGCAACACCCGCTTTACCCTCGGAACACAAGCGGGATTCATCGAGAGTTCAGCAAATCCAAGTCCCACCAAAACCAAAGTATAAAGGGGTTCACCGGCCATTTCACCACAGATACAGACATCAATTCCTGCCGCATTTGCTGCATCGCAGGTTGCTTTCAGCGCACGCAGAATGGCCGGATGGAGTGGTTCATAGAGATATGCAACATGTTCGTTGCCCCGATCGACAGCAAGAAAATACTGGATCAGGTCATTTGTTCCAATGGAGAAGAAATCGACCTCTTTCGCCAGAAGAGAGGCAATCATGACCGCTGACGGTGTCTCAATCATGATCCCGATCGCAAGTTTTGGGTCATAGTCGATCCCCTCCTGATCCAGTTGACCCTGAATTTCATAGAAAATCTTCTTACAGGCTCTAATCTCTGCCACCCCACTGATCATCGGAAACAGAATTCGGACCTGGCCACAACTTGACGCCCGTAGAATTGCCCGGATCTGGATGCGAAACAGTTGCTCTTCACGCAGTGAAAAACGGATCGCTCGCAACCCCATCGCCGGATTATCTTCGTCGGCTAAATTCAACTCAGGAACAAACTTATCCCCGCCAATGTCCAGGGTTCTGATCGTCACCGGAGAACCTTCTGCCTGACAAAGAATTTTGCAGTAGGCGAGATATTGCTCATCTTCATCAGGAGGTTCAGTACGACCAAGATAGAGGAACTCGGTCCGATAGAGACCAATCCCCTCAGCGGCATTCTTTTTGGCCTGTTCGACATCGCTGGCAATTTCGAGATTAGCACGGAGTGGGATATAGACGTGATCAGTTGTCTCGGGAGAGAGGTCGAAATAATTATCCAGCTCCCGCTCAAGATACTCATAGGCTTGCTTCCGTTGCAGATATTCTTTAAATGTTTCCGCCGAGGGATTCAGAACAACCACCCCGTTAAAACCATCTACAATAACCGGCATCCGTTCAAAAACCAGAGAGGTGATCGATTCCAAGCCGACAACGGCCGGAATATCCAATGAGCGGGCTAAAATAGCCGTATGGGAGGTGCGCCCCCCCTTGTCGGTCATGAATCCAAGGATTTTAGAACGATCAAACTGCATCGTTTCTGCCGGAGATAAATCGTGCGCAACCACTAACGATTTACGGCCGATTTTTCCAATGGTACGTTCCCCCACCCCGGTTAATATCCGCAACAGGCGCTCCCCCACTGCATCGACATCAGAATGGCGCTCCCTTAGATATTCATCATCAATATTATTAAACAGAGTGCGAAGCTGCTCGAGAACCCGGGTTAAAGCTCCTTCTGCATTCAACCGGTTCCTGATCGCTTTATTCGTCCCCTCAACCAGCATGTCATCTTCAAGAATCAGCAGATGGGTATCAAGAATATAGAGATGCTCACGTAGGTGTGACTGCCGGGAGACCGCCTGTTTAATTTTTTGCAATTGTTCACGGGCCTGATCAATAGCTTGCTTAAATCGCAATAATTCAGCATCGACCTCATTGTCAGCAATCGGTGATAAATCTACCGTAGGGTTCTGATCAACCAGACTGATCTCCCCGATTCCGATTCCGGGAGAGACTCCGATTCCAACCAGATAAGTATCTTCAGCTAT
>Ga0256827_10001870_pt1 | contig 13616 bp, 25 predicted proteins | sample CV84metaG_FD_185977 | JGI IMG/M metagenome (GOLD analysis project Ga0256827, IMG submission 185977) | Hydrothermal vent microbial communities from East Pacific Rise, Pacific Ocean - CV84 | ecosystem: Environmental > Aquatic > Marine > Hydrothermal vents | place: Pacific Ocean: East Pacific Rise... | reverse complement strand
ATTCATCTCCTCCTATTCGTGCAAACATATCTTCTTTTCGTATGTCCTTATTTACAATTTTTGCTATGTTTTTAAGAACAATATCTCCTACATTATGTCCTAAATTATCATTTACCCATTTAAATTTATTTAAATCTATGAAAAAAAGTGCAAATTTACTACTATTTTTCTTTGCATTTATTATAGATTGTTTCAATCTATTTTCAAATAAACTTTTATTTGCTAACCCAGTTAAACTATCATAATTTGCTTTATGGCATAATATATCTTTTTGTTTCAATAAATTCTCTTGTGCTAATATATGTTTTGTAATGTCTCTTGCTATTTCTACAATACCTATACACCTATTATTTTCATCAAAAAGGGGACTAGCTCCAATTTCTATATATCGATTGTTATTATTACTATCTATATGTTTATGTACCACAGTATCTTGTTTTTTAGTCTCAATAACATTTTTTAAAGGACATGGATGACTAATCCCATCACATGGCACATCTCTTCTATGAGAAATTTCATAACATTTTGGATTATTTATATCTACAATATTTAACTTATGTATATTTTCTCGAATACTTTTACTCATAAACTCAACACTATAATCATCTTTTATAACCATAATCGGATCATGTGAAGCATCTACAACAGTTTGCAAATGTTTATGATTTTGTTCCTCTAGTAGTCTACTATGTTCAACTTCATCTCTTAAACGCATAGATGCTACTACATTTTCTAAAATATTAATAAGATGTTCTGCATCTATAGGTTTTACTAAATAACCATTAACACCTAGTTGAATTGATTCTGTAAAATACTTAGGTTCCATATTTGCAGAAAATATAATAACTTTTATATCTTTATCTATCTCTTTAATTCTAGATATCATCTCCAAACCATTAAGATAAGGCATATTTATATCTGTAATAATAATATCAATATTATTATTTTTAAACTTTTCTAAACCATCTTTGCCATCTACTGCTGTTGTTATATTATTAAAAAAGTTTTCTAATAGAAATGAAGAGGCTTCAAGTATTGCTTTATCATCTTCTACATATAAAAGATGAAGTTTAGAGGTATATTTTATTATCTCTTCCAAGTTTTTCATTAAATAATCCATTTTATTATAAATTTTACTACTATTATATCATTGAAAAGAGATATTTCAAAATATAAAATAACATGTAAGTAAATTAATATCAAATATTACTTTTTTACCAAAAATAGCTTATATAAATAACTCCATTTATAAAATTATACAATAGATCTATCTGCTTGAAAAAGTATAAAAATTCATATTCATATTTATGTTATAATATAATAACTAAATTAAAAGGATTATTATGTTTAAACATGGGCTTTTATCTCTTCTGTGCTTATCACTTAATGCAGAAAGTTTTTACTATGAATATGGTAAAAAAATAACTGTTGAAAAAATATCTAATAGTAGATCTAATAGTAGTATAATCTATTATAAAAACTCTTTAGGTAAAGAAATTGGTATTAAAAATGAAATTATTTTTAAATGTATTGAAGGGAAAGAGTGTCTTAATATAGTAAAGAGTTATAATCTTAAAAATATATCTAAATTATCAGATAAAATCTACATAGTAAAAGTTTCAAAAGATAGTGATATATTTGAAATATCACAAAAATTATATCTTGAAGATAATATAGAATTTGCAAATCCTAATTTTATTAAGAAAAGATATAGGAGATAGTGAATGAAAATAAATAGTTATACAAAAATGGCTTTATCTTTAAGTATAATTCTACTCTATGGATGTGGTACTAGCTCATCATCAGAAACTAAACCAAATAAGCCAACTACAGAATTAATACCACAAAATGAACCATATTTTAAATATGCATGGCACTTAGATGCTTCTACAACAGAGTTGAATAATATAGGATACCCTATTAATCCAAATGCAGATGTACATGTATTAGAAGCTTGGAATGTAACAAAAGGTTCTGGCATAAGAGTAGCTGTTATAGATGATGGATTTGATATTAGTCATGAAGAGTTAAGAGCCAATATAATTTCTTCATATAATGCAGATGAAAATAACCATAATGTTAAATACGATGGAGTTTATGGTATTCATGGAAATACTTGTGCTGGATTTATTTTAGCTTCTATAAATAATAAAGGTATTTCAGGTATAGCTCCAAAATCTAAACTAATAGCTATTAAACAAGTAGATGATAATGATGCAAATTTAATTAGAGCTTTTGAATATGCTAAAAATCAAGGAGCTAAAGTTATTAGTTGTAGTTGGGGTACAGGACAAGTATCTGAGACTATTGTTTCTGAATTAAAATCACTATATAATGCAGGTATAACAGTAGTGTTTGCCTCTGGTAATGATGGTATAGACTTAGACCAAGCTGGATATGATGAATCTGAAGTACCGTGGGTAATAGGTGTAGGTGGTTCAGGGGAGAATAATGATGTAACATCATATTCTAATTATGGTAGTAACATAGATATTTTAGCTCCATCTGGAGATACTCAACTATCATCAGGAATTTTAGGCATAGATGATACTGGGTCAAATGGTAGTCAAAATCAAAAAAATATTGTAAATAACAATTATGCTTTTACTGATGGTACAAGTTTTGCATGTCCTATAGTTGCAGGTGCTGCTTCTCTAATGTATAGTGTAAATCCAAATATAACTCCTGCTCAAATAAAAGATATTATTATCTCTACAGCAGATAAAATAGGTGGTGTAAATCTATATAATAGTAATGGTTTTGATAAATCAAAAAGAAGAGCTTATGGGAAAATAAATATTAGTGAAGCAGTAGCAAGAGCTAGTAGATAAATATTTGGTGTGCAAGTACACACCAAATACATGCTATTTGTATCTAAAAGTGATACGACCTTTATCAAGACTATATGGAGTTAGTTCAACTTTTACAGTATCACCTGGTAAAATTTTAATATAGTGCATTCTCATTTTACCCGCTATATGACAAAGAACAATATGTCCATTATCAAGTTCAACTCTAAATGTAGCATTTGGTAGTGCTTCTACTACTTTACCATCTATCTCTATTACATCATCTTTAGCCATTTTTTTCCTTTTTATCTTTACGCATCTGTTAATATTATCGCTTTACCATCAACTACTGCAACTTGGTGTTCATAGTGAGAAGTTCTACATTTATCTTCACTTAAAACTGACCATTTATCATCAAGTAGTAGAGGTATCCCACTCTTCATACATACCATAGGTTCTAAACAAAAAACCATACCATTTTTAATTTTTGGACCTTGTTTAGGTTTTCCCTCAAGGTAATTAGGTATATTTGGTTCATCATGAGGCTTAGTGCCTATACCATGACCACAAAAATCTCGCAATGGTACAAAACCTCTACTTGTGATAAAGTCTTCTAAAATTTTTGTTAATTCTTTAAAACGCATACCTGGTTTTATAGACTCAATAGCATAATAGAGTGCATCTTTAGAACAAGCAATTAAAGCTTCATCCTCTGCTGAAATTTTTCCAATAGCCATAGTGATTGCAGCATCACCATAGTAACCATCTAATTTAGTACCAATATCAAGACCTAAAATATCACCCTCTTTAATAGTTTGATTTGTAGGAACACCATGAATACATACTTCATTTAAAGATGTACATACTGAACCTGTAAAACCATAAAGACCTTTAAATGATGGAGTAGCACCTAAAGAACGAAGATACTTTTCACCCATTTCATCTATCTGTTTTAGTGACATTCCTGCTTTGATTGTATTTTGAAGATATTGTAGTGTTTTGCCAACGATTTCGCCAGCTTTTTTAAGCTTAGCGATCTCGTTGGGTTTTCTTATAGCAATAGCCATTATAGACCCACATTTCCTAATGTATCATATTGATTCATAGTTCTTTGTGCTTCTATTTTTCTCATAGTATCAAGTGCTACTTGAACAATAATGAGTACAGAAACCCCACCAAAGTAAAAAGATGCACCCATTCCAGAGATAATAGCAAATGGTAGTGTAGATATAATAGCCAAATAAATAGCTCCTGAACCTGTTAAGTTACTTGCAACATCGTTTAAGAAGTCTTTAGTATGAGCACCTGGTCTTACTCCTGGGATAAAGCCACCTTGTCTTTTTAGATTGTCAGCAATATCTTTAGCATTAAATGCAATTGAAGCATAGAAAAAAGCAAAAAACATTATAAGTAAGAATGTTACTACATTAAATACTAAACCACCCGGTGATAGAGCATCTGCAATAGCTGTTAACCACTCATTTGTACTCGCTTGCAACATAGTCAAGGGAAACATCAATACAGCAGAAGCAAAAATAGGAGGAATAACACCTGAAAGGTTAACCTTAATAGGAATATAGTTCATAACTCTTTTTGTCTGATTTTGCATTATTGTTTTTCTTGAGTAAGATATAGGAACTCTTCTCTCACCCAACTCAACATAGATAATAGCTAAAATAGTAATTAGCATAATAGCTAAAATACCAAGGATAACCAAGAAATTCATCTCTCCTGCATTTACTGCTCTGACCGTATTACTTATAGCTGATGGTAGACCAGATACAATACCAGCAAAGATAATAAGTGAAATACCATTACCAATACCTTTTTGTGTAATCTGCTCACCAATCCACATAAGTAACATAGTACCAGTTAACATTGAAAATGTTGTAAGTACTGTAAACATTACTGGGTCAATCATAACTGCACTAGCTCCTGAACGACCTGTCATACTCTGTAGTCCCATAGATACACCAATAGCTTGAACTATTGTAATGAAAATAGTAAAATAACGAATAATTTGCATATATTTTTGCATACCATCTCGCTCTTTTTTCATTTGACCTAATGTTGGAAAAGTTGCTGAGAGAAGTTCCATAACGATGGAGGCAGTAATGTAAGGCATAATACCTAAAGAGATGATACTTAATCGTGAAACAGCATTACCTGAGAACATATTCATCATCCCTAAAGCATTGCTTGAGTTGCTATCAAAGAACTCTTTGATAACATTCAAGTCAACACCAGGAGTTGGAATATAGGCTAAAACTCTGTATGCAAAAAGAAATCCTAAAGTTATTAGGATTTTTTGAGTTAAAGCATTACCCATCTTATTTTCCGCTTGTTGTAACAGCTTCGTCTTTAATCTTAGCAGCTAAATCTTTAGCAGTTGCACCAATTAGTTTAACTCTAGTTACTGTTTTTTGTAGCTTATGAACAGATCTAATACTCTCAAGAGTTATCTCATCTAGTTCTGCAACAGCTTTTATTTTTTCAACATTGATTACATAAGGTTTTTCAATTTTTGATGTGAAACCTATTTTAGGAAGTCTCTTAATAAGTGGCATTTGACCACCCTCGAAACCTCTTTTTCTCTTATAACCAGATCTTGATTTTTGACCTTTGTTACCGCGTCCAGCTGTTTTACCTGTTCCTGAACCCTGACCACGACCAACTCTTTTTCTATTTCTAGTTGATCCTGGAGCAGGTTGTAAATTATGTAAACCCATAACTACCCCTTACGATTTAATTCTAGTAAGAGCTTGAATTGTTGCTCTCACTAAGTTATTTGGATTGTTTGAACCGATTGATTTGCTAAGAACATCTTGAATTCCTGCAAGCTCAAGTACTGGTCTAGCAGCACCACCGGCAATAACACCTGTACCTTCTGATGCTGGTCTAAGAACAATTCTACTTGCGTTGAATTTATGTTCTATGTCATGAGCAATAGTTGTACCTTTGATGTTGATTTTCACAAGATTTTTGTGAGCATCATCAACTGCTTTTTTAATCGCATCTGGAACTTCTTTAGCTTTACCAAATCCATATCCTACTGTACCTTTTTTGTCGCCAATAACTACAAGTGCAGTAAATCTAAATCTTCTACCACCCTTAACAACCTTAACAACACGACCGATATTTACGATTACCTCTTCAAACTCTTTTTCGACTTCTTCGTTATTTCTATTTTGCATCATGTCTCCTTAAAACTTAATTCCAGCTTCTCTAAGAGCATCAGCAAATGATGCAACAACGCCGTGATATAGGTAACCATTTCTGTCAAAAGCAATAGTTTCAATGTTTTTAGCTTTAAGGTTCTCTGCCATAGCAGCACCAACTTTTTTAACATCTTCTCTTGTTGCTCTTAAACCTAATTTAGAACCATCTACAGATGCAAGAGTTGTACCTGTATTATCATCAATAGCTTGAGCATAAAAGTGTTTATTTGATTTAAACACAGTTAGTCTTGGTAATTCAGCTACACCAAATACCTTACCTCTAACTCTAGCTTTTCTTTGAGCACGAAGTTTATTTTTTCTCTTTTGAATACTTTTTAACATACTATCGCCCCTTACTTACCAGCTGCTTTACCAGCTTTTCTAATGATATGCTCATCAGTATACTTAACACCTTTACCTTTATATGGCTCTGGTGGTCTGAATGATCTTATCTCAGCTGCTGCTTGACCAACTGATTGCTTATCTGTACCCTTAATTGTAACTATATTTTTAGTTACAGTAACTTCAAGACCCTCTGGGATATTGTAGTCTATTGGGTGAGAGTGTCCTAGTTGAAGGTTAAGAACCTTCCCTTGTACAGCTGCTCTATAACCAACACCATTAATCTCTAAAGATTTTTCATAACCTTTATCAAGACCTACAATGATATTATTGAAAAGTGCTCTATATGTTCCCCAGTAAGCTGCGTCTTGTTTTTCGTCGCCTACTCTTTCAAATAAAACTTCACTACCATCTATATTGATTCCCACTCTACCGTGAGTCTCAAGTCTCTTTTCAAGATTGCCTTTCTTAGCCACGAGAGTCGTACCATCTAGTGATACATCAATACCACTTGCAACAGTTACTGGTCTTTTTCCTATTCTTGACATCTTGTCTCCTTACCAAATACTACAGATTACTTCACCACCAACGCCAAGCTTATAAGCTTCATCGTTAGCAATTACACCTTTAGAAGTAGAAACTACTAAAGTACCATAACCATTTTTAAATGTTCTAATATCATCTTTACCTTTGTGAACGCGTCTACCAGGTTTAGATATTTTATTAAGTTCGTTTATAACACTGTTTCCATTGTCATCATATTTAAGAACCACTTTAATTGTTTTCTTGTTTCCATCTTCTTTCACTTTAAAGCTCTCTAAGTAACCTTTATCTACTAAAATAGATATAGTTGACTCAATAGATTTTGAGTGAAGAAGTGTAGTAACATCTAGTTTTCTTTGTGCAGCATTTCTTATACGAGTAAGAGAATCTGCAATTATATCTGTCATCATCTTGTTCTTCTCCTTACCAGCTTGCTTTACGCATACCAGGGATTAATCCCTCGTTAGCCATTTTTCTTAAACACACACGACAAAGACCAAAATCTTTGTATACAGAGTGAGGTCTACCACAAATGTTACATCTTGTATATGCTCTTGAAGAGAACTTAGGTGTTCTCTTCTGCTTAGCAATCATTGATTTCTTAGCCATTAGTTTCTCCCTTTAGCAAAAGGCATTCCAAGCTTCTCTAAAAGCGCAAATCCCTCTTTGTCTGATTCAGTACTTGTAACAATTACAATGTTCATACCGTGAGTTTTGATAATATTATCAAACTCAACCTCTGGGAACATTAATTGCTCTTGAAGACCGAAGTTATAGTTACCTCTACCATCAAAACCTTTTCTAGGAGTACCTCTAAAGTCTTTAACTCTTGGAAGTGCTATAGATACTAGTTTGTCAAAGAAGTTATACATATTTTCACCTCTAAGAGTAACTCTAATACCTGAAGGAGCACCTTCTCTAGCTTTAAAACCTGCAACAGATTTTTTAGCATTTACAACTACTGCTTTTTGACCAGCAATAAGAGAAATAGTATCTTGCATATTTGCTATTAGTTTAGAGTCTTTACCCTCTTCACCAGCACCAACAGAGATAACTATTTTTTCAAGCTTAGGTGTCTGCATCGGGTTTTTTATACCACACTCCTCTTGAAGTGCAGGAACGATGTCATTGTACTTTTGCTTCATTCTACTCATAGGTTTAGCCCTCTACTTTTTTTACATTTGAGATATGGATTGGCATCTCTTTGCTTTCAAATCCACCATCTTTATTTTGCTCTGTTGGTTTAACTGCTTTTTGAGCTGTTTTAGAACCAGAAACAATTACTGCATCTTTTTTTGTAAGAACTTGAAGAACTTCTCCAGTTTTACCTTTATCATCACCAGCGATAATCAGTACTTGATCACCCTTTTTGATTTTAAACTTTTTAGCCATTACCATACCTCCGGTGCAAGTGATACAATTTTCATAAAACCTGCATGTCTTGTTTCACGACTTACTGGACCAAAGATACGAGTACCTATTGGCTCTTTTTTGTCATCAATAATTACTGCTGCATTATCATCAAATCTAATAAGTGATCCATTTTCTCTTTGAAGCTCTTTTTTAGTTCTAACAACTACTGCTTTAACAACTTTACCTTTTTTAACTTTTCCAGTTGGAAGAGCTTTTTTAACAGAAGCAACAATAATATCACCTACTGATGCATATCTTCTCTTAGAACCACCAAGAACCTTAATACACATAATCTCTTTTGCACCAGAGTTATCTGCTACATTCAATCTTGTAAAACCTTGGATCATTACACTTCTCCTCTCTTCACGATTTCAAGAAGTCTAAATGATTTAGTCTTTGATAGTGGTCTACACTCTATAGCAGTTACTGTATCTCCAACATTAATATCATTCTTCTCATCATGAATAAGATATTTCTTAAATCTTTTTACTGTCTTGTGGTATCTTGGGTGAAGAACTCTTCTCTCAACTAATACAGTTGCAGTTTTATCTCCAGCCTTTTTAATCACAGTACCTTGTATTTGTCTTTTTGGCATATATGACCCCTTACTTCGATCTAGCAGCAGTGATTGCTGTCTGGATTCTTGCGATATCTTTTTTCGCAACTCTTAACTCAGAAGTGTTTGTAAGTTGCATAGTTTTCATCTTTGCATTAAGTGTAAACAATTCAAGTTTCTTCTCTTTAAGCATAGCAGTTAAATCTGCTTGGCTTTTATCTTTTAAATCAGTATAGTTCATTTGTGTCCTTTAATGCAACGATCTTACACTTAAATGGCATTTTATGAATAGCTAGCATAAGTGCTTCTCTTGCAAGTTTCTCTTCTACACCAGCCATTTCAAATATGATTCTACCTGGCTTAATATTCATTACCCACTCTTCAACAGGACCTTTACCTTTACCCATTCTCACTTCAAGTGGTCTTTTTGTTAAAGGCTTATCAGGGAAAACTCTAATCCAAGTTTTACCACTTCTGTTGATGTGTCTTGTCATTGTAATACGAGAAGCTTCAATTTGTCTTGAGTTAATTCTTCCTGCTTCTACAGCTTTAATTGCTATATCACCAAACTCAATTTTATTGCCTCTGAAAGATTTACCGCGATTACGGCCTTTCATCTGCTTTCTCCATTTAGTTCTTTTAGGCATTAACATAACTACTCACCTCTTCTTTTAGATGGTCTTCTACCACCCTTTTTTTCTTCTTTAGGCTCTTGCTGAATTCCTTTAGCAAGTACTTCACCTTTAAAGATCCATACTTTAATACCAATAATTCCGTATGTAGTATGTGCTTCAGCAAAACCATAATCGATTTTAGCTCTTAGTGTATGTAGAGGAACTCTACCCTCTAAGTACCACTCTGTTCTTGCCATCTCAGCACCACCAAGACGACCAGCAACAGATATTTTAATACCTTTAGCACCTGATTTTAATGCACCTTGAATAACTTTTTTCATAGCTCTTCTAAATGCAACTCTTCTTTCCAGTTGAGTAGCAACATTTTCAGCAGCTAGTTGACCAGATGCTTGAGGACGCTTCTCTTCTTTAATATTGATTGCTACATCTTTACCAAGCATTTTGATAAGAGTTGCTTTCAATTTTTCAATATCTGCACCTTTTTTACCAATGATAATACCAGGTCTAGCAGTTACTATATTGATTCTTAATTTTTTAACTGTTCTTTCAATGATGATGTTAGAAACACCAGCATAAAAAAGCTCTTTTTTAAGAAATTTTCTAATTTTGTAATCTTCAGCAATAAAGTCAGCTGTTCTAGCTTTAGCTGGAAACCATCTTGACTCCCAGTTTCTGTTAATTCCAAGTCTAAGACCTATAGGATTTACTTTTTGACCCATATTATGCGTCCTCCTCAGTTTTTTCAGCTACGCCAACTTCTACTAAAATGTGTGCTGTTGGTTTAATGATTCTAGAAGCAGTACCTCTAGCTCTTGGTCTCCATCTTTTCATTACCGCTGCTTTGTCAACTCTACAAGAAGTAATAACAACTTCTTCTGGTTCAAAGTCACCGTTAGCAACTGCAGAAGCAATTACTTTTGAAATGATTCCTGCTGCTTTGTTAGGCATAAACTCAAGAGAAGCTAAAGCTAACTCTGCATTCATACCTTGAACTTCTCTAGCAATAAGTCTTGCTTTTGTAGGAGATACTCTTACAAATTTTAATAACGCTCTACTCATATTAACCTACTTTCTTCTGAACAGAACCTTTATGGCCCTTAAATGTTCTAGTTGGTGCAAACTCTCCAAGTTTGTAACCTACATGATTTTCAGTTACAAATACTGGTACAAATTGTCTACCATTGTGTACATTGATAGTTAAACCGATAAACTCAGGAAAGATCACAGATCTTCTTGACCAAGTTTTGATCGCTTTTTTTGAACCCTCTTCTTTTGCTTTAAGTACTTTTTTCATTAGGTGACCATCAATAAATGGACCTTTTTTCGTCGATCTTGCCATATCTTAGCCCCTTATTTCTTTTTCTTTCTAGAGATAATTAATTTATCACTAGATTTTTTCTTACGAGTTTTAAACCCTTTAGCTGGAGTACCCCAAGGAGATACTGGATGTCTACCAGAGTTAGTTTTACCTTCACCACCACCGTGTGGGTGATCTATAGGGTTCATTGCAGAACCTCTAGTTTGTGGTCTAATACCTCTGTGTCTAGATCTACCTGCTTTACCAACAACTTCGTTTGAAATCTCTTCATTACCAATAGTACCAATAGTAGCAAGACAAGTACCAAGTACATATCTCATTTCACCAGATGGAAGTCTAAGTGAAACATATTTACCATCTCTACCCATAATTTGAGCATAAGCACCAGCTGAACGAGCCATCTGACCACCATGACCAGGACTAAGTTCAATATTGTGTACTAATGTACCAACTGGGATAGCTTTAAGTGTCATAGTATTACCAGTCTTAATATCAAGACCTGATTCTGCTGACATTACTTTTGTACCAACTTCTAAACCTTTTGGTTGAAGTATATATCTTCTATCACCATCTACATATTTAACAAGACAGATTCTACAGTTTCTGTATGGGTCATATTCGATTGTAGCAACCGTACCCTCTACATTAAACTTCTCTCTTTTAAAGTCAATGATTCTATATAGTTTTTTAGCACCAGCTTCTCTGTGACGAGATGTGATTCTACCATTTGAGTTTCTACCTGCTGATCTTGGAAGATTCTTAAGTAGAGCTCTTACAGTTGGTTTAGAAGTGATATCACTACTATCCACATTTGTCATCCAACGACGAGCTGGAGTTATCGGTCTGTATGATTTAATTGCCATTATCTACCCTTATACCGCTAAGCTTTCGATTTTTGCATCTTCAGGAACTTTAACATAGAACTTTTTAGTGTCTGGTCTTTTTCCCTCAATACCTTTAAATCTTTTCACTTTACCGTTTACTCTCATTGAGTTAACTTTAAGTGGATTAATCCCAAAGAATTCTCTAAAAACTTCTTTAAGACCATTTTTAGTCATTCTTGGAGTTGTTTGAACTACGATGACACCATCTTCTTGAAGATCAATACTCTTCTCTGTATACATTATTGCTTTAATATCTGTAATATCTGCCATCTTAAGCCTCTTTTGTCAATTTATCAAATACTGCTTTTTCAATCACTACTGAGTGATATGCAGCTGCTAGATAAGCATTAAGCTCATTTGCTTCAACAAGGTATGCATTTTGAAGATTTCTAAATGCTAAGAATGTCTTATCATCAATCATCTCTTTTACTACAAGTACATCTCTTTGTCCTAGACCATTAACGAAAGCTAAAGCATCTTTTGTTTTACCTGACTCTACAGAAAGACTATCTATAACAAAAAGTCTATCGTTAGCTGCTAATTCTGCAAGTGCATGATAAAGTGCAAGTTTCTTTTGCTTTTTATTTACTTTTTGATCATAATTCTTATTTGTGCTTGGTCCAAATGCAACACCACCACCAACAAATATTGGAGATCTTAGTGAACCTGCTCTTGCACGCCCTCCACCTTTTTGAGCCCAAGGCTTCTTACCACCACCTCTTACAGCAGATCTGTTCTTTGTTTGAGCAGTATTTGCTCTAAGACCAGCAGCGTAAGCTTTGCAGTAAAGGTATAGGTTGTGTGGGTGAACTTCCAAAAATGCTTTAGGAAGGTCTGTTGTTTTAATTAAAGTTGTTTCCATTATTTAACTATCCTTACCAATCCACGAGAACCATTTGCTCCAGGGATTGAACCTTTTAATACTAGGATGCTGTTTTCAGCATCAAATGACATTACATCATTTTTAACAGTTACTTGTGTGTTACCATATTGACCAGGCATTTTTTTACCAGGCATAACACGACCAGGCCACTCAGCATTACCGATAGAACCAATTCTTCTACCAAATCTATGCCCGTGTGAACCAGGTCCACCACCAAAGTTATGACGCTTCATACCACCAGAGAAACCTCTACCTTTGGTATTAAGTGAAGTCTTAACTAATTCAGTTTCAGCAAGTATTGCTGTGCTTAAATCACCAGCTTCTGTACCCTCTGCTACTTCAATTGTCATAAATTTATTAAACTCTTTAGATACACCATACTTAGCCTGTTGACCTTCGATGCTCTTATTTAGTTTTTTACTAGAGTTATATGCAACAAGTGCTTTACCATCTTCTCTCACTTCACAAACTTTTGTATCAATGACTTTAAGAAGTGTAACTGGAACACTTGGTACATCAACAGTTCTGCTCATACCAATTTTTTCTACTATAAATTCCATTCTCTACTCCTACTTGTCCATTGATCTTATTTCAACTTCTATTTCAGGAGCTAGATCCAACTTCATAAGTGAATCAATAGTATCTGAAGTAGCTGAAACAATGTCAATCATTCTTCCGTGAATTCTAATCTCAAATTGCTCTCTTGCATCTTTATTAACATGAGGAGATTTAAGAACTGTATAACGCTTAAGTTTAGTTGGCATTGGAATTGGCCCCCTAATCTCTGCACCTGTTCGTCTAACTGCATCTACGATAGCAGAAACTGATCTGTCTAGTACTCTGTGATCATAAGCTTTAAGCTTTAATCTAATTTTTTCCATATTTTACCTTTGAAAGAACTCGTTAGTATTAGTGCCTAAACACGAGGCAATTGCCCCCTAACATAAATTTAGGAATGAGAATTATATCAAAATATATTGAATTATCCAATGATTTCGTATATAAAATTGCTTTATTTTTAAAATAGTTTCCTTT
>Ga0256827_10001869_pt1 | contig 13617 bp, 13 predicted proteins | sample CV84metaG_FD_185977 | JGI IMG/M metagenome (GOLD analysis project Ga0256827, IMG submission 185977) | Hydrothermal vent microbial communities from East Pacific Rise, Pacific Ocean - CV84 | ecosystem: Environmental > Aquatic > Marine > Hydrothermal vents | place: Pacific Ocean: East Pacific Rise... | reverse complement strand
TTTTTGATATGGGACGCCCAGACAGAGTTTTAAATGTATTTATTCATGGTAGAGTTCAATCGCCAATTGTTTGGGATTTAACAGTAGTAACCACATATACATTAATTAGTACATTATTGCTAGTTCTTCCTTTAATTCCTGATATGGCAATTATTAAAAAGCGTTTAACAAATGCTCCAAAATGGCAAATAATGATATGGAATATATTATCGCTTGGTTGGATTGGAACACCTGAACAATATAAAATTTTACATCGTTCAATTAGAGCTTTATTAATATTAATAGTTCCTGTTGCCTTAATGATTCATACTGTTACATCATGGCTTTTTGCAATGACACCTCGTGCTGGTTGGGATAGTACTGTATTTGGTCCTTATTTTGTTGCTGGTGCTTTTGTTACCGGTGTTGCCGGAGTTATTGTTGCAATGTATTTCTTTAATCGCAATTATAAACTTCATGATTATATTACAGATTATCATTTTAATAAGATGGGACAACTATTCGTACTTGTTTCATTAGTTTATATGTATTTTAACTTTAACGAATTTTTTGTTCCAGCTTACAAAATGAAATCTGGCGACGACCACCATATTGTTACATTATTTGTTGGTAGTTGGGCTGGTTTGTTTTGGTTTGCACAAATTTTCGGAAATATTATACCAATGTTTTTACCAATTTTTAAATATTTCAGGAAACCTCTTCCGTTAATGATAATTGCAGTATTTGCCATTGCAGGAGCTTGGATTAAAAGATATATAATTGTAATACCAGGGCAACTTCACCCATTTTTACCTGTGCAAAATGTACCTGATAGCTTCCACGTTTATATTCCTACCGGACCTGAGGTTGCAATAACGCTTGGCACAATTGGAATGGCAATAACAATTATCACTATCTTAGCTAAAATTTTCCCTGTAATTCCTATTTGGGAAGTAGCCGAGGAAAAAGGTATTGACAGAGAAACTATTAACGAATAAACAGAAAAATCATGAAATTTAATATATTAAATAAATCGATATTAACAGGTTTTGTACTTTCTTTAGCTTTTTCGTTAAGTGCTCAAAACTGGACTGTACCTGCAAATGAATCAAGTAAAATATGTCCTACTCCATTTACTTCATCAATGAAAATGGATGGAAAAGATATTTTTAGTAAAAATTGTAAATCATGCCATGGCGATATAGGAAAAAATAATTTTGTAGCACTTAATCCGGAACCTGGTGATCCCGCAAGCGAAAAATTTAGCAAAAACACTGATGGTGATTTGTTCTATAAAATTACTAACGGAAAAGGTGCAATGCCTAAATTTAAAGACCAACTTAGCGAAAATGAACGTTGGGCTGTTATTTCATACATAAGAAGTTTCCATAAAGATTATGTACCTGCAAAAGGTAATGATAACGTAGTTGAAGAAACTGCAGCTTTTACAGGAAAAGATTTAAAACTTTTTATTAATAAAGACCAAGTAAATTTAGAAATTACAGCCGAAGTACAAGGAAATATTGATGGTGAAATGGTTCCGGCAAATGGTGTTCGTGTAGGTTTCTTTATTAAAAGAAACTTTGGGTTACTTCCTGTTTGTGAGACTGTAACTACTGACGATAAAGGTATTGCGAAAGCAATTTTCCCAAGTGATTTACCTGGAGATTCTCTTGGAAACTATGATATTATAATCAAACTTATTGATGATGATATGTATGGTAAAGTAGAATATACAGAAACATTAGCATGGGGAAAGAATTTTGTTTACGATAACCCATTAAACCACCGAGCAATGTGGGGTAATAGAGGAAATGCTCCTATATGGTTATTATTATCATATTTTGGTATGCTTTTAGCTGCATTTGTTGTTATTGGCTATGTAATGCTTCAATTAAAGAAACTTAAAAGTTTGGGTAAGAAATAACATCTACCCTACACCAATATAAAAAATATGCTATTCATTAATTTGAGTAGCATATTTTTTAATATTTGATTTATAGCGTTATGAAAAACGGTTCATTATACAGTAACTTTTTAAGTTTTGTATAATAAATAATTTACCATACATTTACAACATAAACAAGCTAATAGGTAACAATAATTTACGTTTTACAACTCAAATGATTGATAATATTAATAATATGATTTATAATTATTTAAAAAAAATCTTTTTTAGATTAAGATACTCTTTAACATATATTGCTATTTTAGGCGCAATATTTTTTCTTTATTCTTGTGAAAACAATTATGACGAAACTTATTATGATACAGGGGAAATAAGAACTAAAATATATTTAGATAATAATCTTGACACTAATAAAATAGTATATTTATCTAAAATTGGTAAAATTATATCAGAAAAATATTTTTTACCATATGATATTTGTATATATAAAACTATTACCGATACAGTTGGTTATTTAAAAACAAGAATAGTTTATCCATATGATACTTTTAAATATAAACTAAACCCAATTATTGATAATGGAATTGAGATAACGAAAGAGGGTGAGAAATATGGAATACATCATTTCATAAATCATAATGACATTCACCAAAATCAAGACTTATTGTTTATTAGTGGTAAATTAATAGCATATTCTCATTATAGAAAAAATAAAATCACAGGGTATTATAATAAGTACCAGAAAAGAATTTTAAAAGACTCGTTAACACATGCTGAATCTGTTTTAGTATTTAACGAAGGAGGTAAATTAATTGAAGAAAAATCATTAGGATATATTGTAAATAGTAGAGATACAATTTATGATGGAGAAAATTTCACATTTAAAATAGAATATTTAACTGGTAAAATTAAAGGAGATTCTATTTTATGTGGAATAGATATTGGAACTTTGGATACGAATTTTGTTATTTCAAATATAACTCATACACAAGGAGGAGTTGAGAAAGAAAACATATTCACATATAAAACACCTTCTATTGGTTATCATTATATAACTGGTAAAATTCGTATTTTAGGATATGACTATATAAATAGAAAAAAGTATGACCAAAAAATGTTATTCTTCCATGATTATTATGTAATTGAAAAACCGTAATTAAAATAGTAAATGTAAGAAAATATGGGCTTTAAAAAATATATTTTAATAATTTTAACAATCATTTTTTATAGTTGTGATAATAATATATCGAGTGATATTACACAAAATAATGAAGATACATTGAAAAATTATATTCAAAAAACATTATACCCGAATGGAGAATTAAAAAGTACAGTCGAATTTATTAATGGTAAAAAAAATGGTAATTATATTTCCTATTATTATACAGATAGTATTAAAAATAATTTGTTGGGTGTGCATGAAAGGGCTTATTATAATGAAGGAACCTTAAATTGCTTATACAAAAATTATTATAAAAATGGAGAACCAAAAGAAGAAACATTATTTTTAAATGATACAGGAATTGTAATTAATAAATTTGTATTAGATTCAAAAACAAATCATACTATAAAAGGAACATATTTAGTAAATACCAAAGAAAATGGTTATCTATTTTTAGGTAGTTTAGTATTCGATACATTAAATCAAATAGTTAAAAATGAAAGTTCTTACTTTTATTGTAATAGTCCTGATACTGTAAATCAAAATAAAGAATTCTGTTTTGTGATTAAGCAATATGCAGATATATCAAATTTTATAAGTTTTAAACTTTATTTAGGAAATATTAGATTATCAGATAGTATTAATATTGTTCTAACAGATACACAAGATGTGTTTGATGGTAAAAAGGAAAATAATTTTGAAATTAAGGGCTGTATTGAAAATAACAATATAGGATATAATTTAATAACAGGTAAGTTAGAATTAAAATCTTATGATAAAAATAATAATATTGTTTTAAACGAGTATCCTTTCTTTACAGATTATTATGTAATTGAAAAACCGTAAAACTAGATTATTCCAATCCATAAAATACGAGCGTTGAGCGAACGGCGTCAGACGAAACTCATAAGCCTAGTATGAAACACCGTACAGTCATCGTTCGGTCTTGATTTTTTCCTCTATTTTGCATCAAAGCCTGCCCCGATTTATCGGGAGCTTAATGGAGTCGCCTGTCCGGCGATTGAGGACAAGCAAAATTTTCACCCCAATTTTATATGATTTTCTTTAAATATAGACTCTTCGTTACTCTCAGAATGACAAATTATTTGGGCTTGTTGCAATACAAAAATCCAAAGTAGAAATACAGAGAATACGAAAATATATGTTTCTAAATAATTTACTATTATGAAAGTTACAAATACAGCAATAGCACAGTATTATTTCTTTCGCAAAACAATAACAGTAATCTCAGGGCGAATACCAATTCTACCAAGTAAACCCAAATAACCAAAGCCTCTGTTTACATACAAATATTGCTTACCTTCTGAGTAAAGTCCACCCCACTCCTTATATTTAAACTTTACTGGCGACCATTGAAAATTACCTATTTCAATACCTGCCTGCATTGCGTGAGTATGTCCACTAAGAGTTAAAGCTACATTTGTTTTATCAATTATTTGAGCTCTCCAATGCGATGGGTCGTGCGACATTAATATTGTAAAATCATCTTTAGTATTTCCTTGTAAAGCCTTATTTATATCACCAAACTGAGGAAAAGGTGGCTCTCCCCAATTTTCAACTCCTGCCAATACAATTGAATCGTTTTCGATTCCTATTTTTGTATTTGTGTTTAACAATATATCAAAACCAATATCTTTATGTTTCGCTATTAAATTAGTTAAATTTTGTTGTTTTTGCTTATCATTTTTCCATTTGTAGTAATCTCCATAATCGTGATTACCGAGTATAGAATATTTGCCGTATTTAGCACTTAATTTATTAAACGGTTTTTCAAACCCATTTACTTCTGTAGCGATATTATTAACCAAATCGCCTGTAAAAAGAATTAAATCAGGATTTTCTGCGTTAATTAACTTTACTGCCTTGTCAACACTTTTTGTCGACTTCCCATAACTTCCAACATGAATATCTGAAATTTGTACAATTTTAAAACCATCAAAATTTTCGGGTAAATTATCGAAATACACCTCTTGTGTTCTTACTTTAAAATTATCTTTATTTATTGTAATACCATGTAATATAAATAAAAACGAAGCTACCGCTAACCCAATTCCTATTTTTGTAATTATAGTATAATTATTAGAAAACAAACTAACTAAAAACTCTATAAAATAGAAACTTACAATATTTAATTTTGGAATATACAATAATACAATGCTTGTTAATAATACACTAAAATACAAAGTGCCTGGTACTTCTTTTAAAGCATACACACCATATATTGTAGCTATTGATATTATTGTTAAAGGTAACCAATATATTATATTAAATATTATAGTTTTTATAAACGGAAAAGCAAAAACTTGTTTTGTTGCTTTTAATACATAAAAATCGATAACGAATAAAAAAACTATACTCAGAAAAAGTAATATTACTTTCATATATTTTATTTTTTGTCAAAATTAAAGCTTTACGATGCATTGCAATACTTATTATGAAAGTTTAAGAGTTTTTATTGTTTAAAAAAATTACTCAATAGTTAAATAATACCTTAACTTTTCGTTAGTTACTAGATTATTTATAAACAAATCGTTTACACTTTTAAATGCTCCATTATTTACCTTGTAATTTATTATATTTTTTGCTTCCTCAAAACTTATATAAGGATTATGAGCTAGCTCTTGTCTATCTGCGAAATTAATATTTATCTTTTTAATTGCTAACCTATTAACTTTTAACTGCAATTTCATTTTCATATAATTTTCTTCACTAATACCATAAACTTCATTTAGCTGTGTTAACGAATAAAAACCGCCTAAAATATTACGATATTTTATAATTCGTTCTGCTGTTTTCTTACCTATACCTTTTACATTCATAAGCTCATTTACGCTAGCCAAGTTAAGTTCTATTTTATTTTTTACTTCAATATTTTTATCAAGACTTTCGTTATTTGTTTCTGCTATTTTTTCAATATTAATAAACGGATATAATTCACGATATTTTCGCTCATCAATAACAAAAATATTTTTAAGTTCGCTTTTAGATTTTATTCCACCAGAACGTTTAATATAATTTACTATAACTTTTGATTGCTTTTCGGAAAATCCAAAGTTTTTCCAATCTTTTATTGTAGCGGTATTTGGATTAAACTTATGGTATTTTACTGATTTATTTTTCTTGTATGATTTATAAGATTTTTTATCGTAACTAACATATTGAGGTTTCTTATATTTTTTGCGTTTTTCTTCAGCCTCTTTTGTTAATACTAGTTGCCTATTTTCGAATTGTTTAATTTCGCTTTCAAATTTTGCAGTATCAAACGAAACTTCATCTTCAACAAAATATGGCATAAAATAACGAAAACAAATTGTCATTAAAACAAGTACAGCAATATACAAAACACCTCTTCTTTCTTGACGAGTAAAGTTAAAACTTCCCATAAAAGAGTTTATTATTCGGTTTTATTAATATTTTTAGTTAAGGTATCCATAACCTTAAATTGCTTTAAAAAAGTAGCGGCAAATACTCTAAAAATTGTATATGTAGGAACTGCTAATACCATACCTACTATACCAGCAATACTTCCGGCAGCAATAATAACCAAAAATATCTCAAGAGGATGAGCATCAACACTATTAGAATAAATTAATGGTTGAAAAATAATATTATCTGATAATTGAACAATTAAAAATACCAAACCTGTAAAACTTATTATTGGTAATATATCATACATTTCTAAATTCAAATTTAATACTAGCACTATTACTATTCCTAAAATAGCACCTATTATTGGGCCAACATAAGGTATTACATTTAGCAAACCTGCAAATAAACCAATAACTATTGCATGCTGAAATTGTATTCCGACAATTAATAATCCAACAGTTATCAGTGTTGCAACTAAACTAACTTCAATAAATAAACCGATAAAATAACGTGTTAACAGTTTTTGTGTTTTCAACATTGCATGCTTTACTCGCGAATCGTATTTATCAGGAACTAATAGCAATACACTCCTATAAAACAGATAGTTATCTTTAAGGAAAAAAAATGCAATAAACGATATTGAAAATATACCCATAAAAACATTTCCTAAAACAGAAGAAAATTTACCAAAAATATCTTTAATAACCGAACCATTTACAACTGTTTTCATTTTATCAGCAATAAATGTTTTAAAATCGGTATCATCAGAATGTAATTCGTAAAAAGTATTTTCAACAAAGCTAATTGGTTTTTCAAAAACAATACCCACCCTATCTACATCTACCTGCGACAAAGTTTTTATTTCGTAACCAACAAGAGGTATAAAAATTCGAAACATTGCAAAAATTAATAACCAAATAGAAATTAAACTTATAAAAGCTTTTAATCCATTTGGAAAAACATATTTTCCAATCTTAATTTTAGAAAGAATATAATTTATTGGCGAACCTATAAGCGAAACAATATACGCTATAATAATATAGACAACAATATTACTAAAAAACCAAAATATTACACCTAACAACAATATAATTATGATACTAAACCAATAATTATTTCTTATTTTTGATACCATTTACTATTCGTTAATTACATAAATATCAGCTAAGTTACGTCCATAACCATCATAATCTAAACCATAGCCTACAATAAAATCGTTTGGAATATCAAAAGCGAAATAATCCACTTTAAATTTCTTTGTATAAGCCTCTGGTTTAAACATTAATGTTACAACAATAATTTCTTTTGGTTCGTAACCTCTTAGTTGTTTTATTATACTATCTAAAGTAACCCCTGTATCAACAATATCTTCAATAATAACAACTGTTTTATCCTTAATATCTTCATTAATTCCAATAAGACGCTTTACTTTACCTGTACTACCTGTACCTTGGTAAGAAGCCAATTTTAAAAATGTGATTTGACTAGGTACTGTAATTTGTTTATACAAATCGGAAGCAAACATAAACGAGCCATTTAGTATTCCCATAAATAATGGATCTTTACCATCTAATTGTTTATTTAGTTTGCTTGCAATAACAGATATTTTTGTTTGAATTTCAGCAGCACTTAAATAAGGTTTAAATTCTTTATCTAAAATCTTTATATTTTCCATTTTCTTTGTTTTTATCCAAAAGTAGAGAAAAGTTTATAAACTTAAAAGTTTAATAGTTGATTGTTCATAAAGTCTAAAAAATAATTTGCAAACATTAATTGTATAAAAACTATTTTTGTGATAAATAATTAAAATTTACAAAATGAATCCAATTGTTAGTATAATTATGGGTAGTACATCTGACTGGAAAGTTATGGAAAAAGCTGCTACGCTTTTAAACGATTTAGAAATACCTTTTGAAATTAATGCATTATCAGCACACCGAACACCTGAAAAAGTTGAAAAATTTTCAAAAAATGCAAAATCTAGGGGTATTAAAATAATAATTGCAGCGGCAGGTATGGCTGCACATTTACCTGGTGTAATTGCTGCAGGAACAACGCTTCCGGTTATTGGTGTACCTATTAACGCTACACTCGACGGTATGGATTCGTTGTTAGCAATTGTACAAATGCCTCCGGGTATTCCTGTTGCAACTGTTGGAATTAACGGCTCTTTAAACGCTGCATTATTAGCAGTGCAGATGTTATCGCTTGAAGATAAAGATATTGCAGAAAAATCTAGAACCTACAAAGAAAACCTTAAAGGTAAAATAGAAAAAGCTAACCAAGATTTTGCAAAAATTGAGTTCAAGTATAAAACAAATTAATTGTTAACAACATTAGCAATTTTGTTTAAATTTATTAGATATTATTTCTGATTTATTAGCTAACTTGTGCAAGTTTTTGAATATAAAAATTAAGTCAATTTTTTAATGAAAGTAGATGTATTATTAGGCCTACAATGGGGCGACGAAGGAAAAGGTAAAATTGTTGATTATTTATCACCAAATTACAATGTTATAGCAAGATTTCAAGGAGGACCAAATGCCGGGCATTCGTTAGAATTTAACGGTATAAAACACGTTTTACACACAATTCCGTCAGGTGTTTTTCACGAAGGAACAATTAATTTAATTGGTAATGGAGTTGTTATTGACCCAATACTTTTTAAGGCTGAGGTTGACGATTTAATTAAAATGGGAGTTAATCCTTACGAGAATATAATTATATCGAAAAAAGCACATATAATTATTCCTTCACACAAAGCTCTTGATGCGGCTTCAGAGTCGGCAAAAGGCAAAACAAAAATAGGTTCTACTCTTAAAGGTATTGGTCCAACATATATGGACAAAACCGGCAGAAATGGCTTACGTATTGGAAATATATCTGAATCGAATTTTATTGAAAAATATAATGCACTTGTAAACAAACATCAAAATATATTAAAACAATTTAATACAACATTCGACGAAACCTCTGTAAATACAGAGTTTATGGAAGCTATTGAAGTATTAAGAAAATTTAAACATATTGATAGTGAGTTTGAAGTAAACAACTACATAAACAAAAATAAAACAATACTTGCCGAAGGTGCTCAAGGTACATTACTTGATATTGATTTCGGTACATATCCTTTTGTAACATCATCGAACACAATTAGTGCAGGTGCTTGTATAGGACTTGGAATTGCTCCTAATAAGATAGGAAAAGTTTATGGTATTTTTAAGGCCTACATTACTCGTGTTGGTAGCGGGCCATTTACTACAGAGCTTTTCGATGAAACAGGCGAAAAACTAAGGGCTGAAGGACACGAATTTGGTGCAACAACCGGTCGTCCTCGTCGTTGTGGCTGGATGGATTTAGTTTTATTAAAGTATGTTGTAATGCTTAATGGTATTACCGATTTAATAATGACAAAAGCTGATGTTTTAGATAATTTTGAAACTATAAAAATTGCTACTGCTTACGAAAAAGATGGTATAACTTCTGAAACAATGCCTTTCGATATTGAAGGCTGGAAACCTGTTTACAAAGAATTTAAAGGTTGGAACTGTAAAACATCTGATTTAAAATCATATAACAACTTCCCTACCGAAATGAAAGAATACATTGCTTTTATTGAGAAAGAAACAGGCGTAAAAGTTTCAATTGTTTCGCTTGGCCCTGATAGAAAGCAAACTGTTTTAAGATAAAAATTTACACTTAGAATAAATGAGGCTGTCTCAAAAGTCGTCATTCCGAGCCTACCTGCCGGTAGGCAGGCAAAGCGAAGAAATCTGTAAATTATAAACTATTAAGTATTAACAGATTGCTTCTTCATTCCTCATCGCAATGACGCGAATAATTATCTTTTGAGACAGGCTCATATTTTTATAAAAAAATGAAAAACAAAACATTTATTTACGATATAGTTTTTATAATTGTAGCTGCAATAGTTCTTATTATAATTAACGAGTTCGAACTTGTTAAAGATATAGGAAATTATTCTGTAATAATTGCACTTATCGGATATGTTATTGGTAAAACTATTGTAACCAGATATTACAACAAGAAAAGTGATAATAGTTGTGAAATTGACTAATTCTTAAACATTTAAATACACTATTAAAATATTACGCTTAAATATTAATTAGAGTATGTTGAAAAGCTCTGATGTATATTAGATTTATATTTTCTAAAATGCATATATAATGATAATTTGTTAACTTGTGGTTATTATAAAAAAATGAAATAACTGAATATACTAAACAACAGCAAAATATACTATTTGCACTAATTATGCTATTAATGTCGTGTAATTAAGACTATGATGATACAAATTCTGATAATTTTACTGAAACGACAACTCATATCTAAAAAAAATACTTGATGCAGATTTTGATAGCGTTTATTTAAATATTATTGATACTTTTTAATCCTTTAATGAATAGATAGTAGACAATAATACAGCATTAAAAAGCCCATAAAGTTGAATTTTTATGGGCTTTTACTTTAATTCTACTTAGCGTAATTTACAGCTCTTGTCTCGCGAATTACAGTAACTTTAACCTGTCCTGGATAAGTCATTTCCTCTTGTATTTTACGAGCAATTTCGTACGATAATGTTTCGCTTTGCTTATCATCTACTTTCTCTGCACCAACAATTACTCTTAACTCTCTACCCGCTTGAATAGCATAAGTTTTAAGTACTCCTGGATACGATAAAGCTAACGCTTCTAAATCTTTTAATCGCTGAATATACGACTCGGCAACTTCTCTACGAGCACCTGGTCTAGCTCCTGAAATAGCATCACAAACTTGTGCTATTGGAGAATATAACGATGTCATTTCAATTTCGTCGTGGTGAGAACCAATTGCATTTACAATCTCAGGTTTCTCTTTATACTTTTCAGCGAATTTCATTCCCGAAATTGCGTGAGGTAAATCAGGTTGGTCAACAATAACCTTTCCAATATCGTGTAACAGTCCTGCACGCTTAGCTATTTTAGGATTTAAACCAATTTCTGTTGCCATAATAGCACATAAATTAGCTGTTTCTTTAGAGTGTTGTAATAAATTCTGACCGTATGACGAACGATACTTCATTTTACCAACAAGCTTAATTATTTCGGAGTGCAACCCGTGAATACCTAAATCAATAGCTGCACGTTTTCCTGTTTCAAGAAGCTCTTCATCTAGTTGCTTCTTAACTTTATTTACAACCTCTTCAATTCTTGCAGGGTGAATTCTACCATCAGTTACTAATTGGTGTAATGCCAAACGAGCAACTTCTCTACGAATTGGATCGAAACCTGATAATATTATTGATTCAGGTGTATCATCAACAATAATTTCAATTCCTGTTGCTGCTTCTAAAGCTCTAATATTTCTACCCTCACGTCCAATAATACGTCCTTTTATATCATCGTTCTCAATATGGAAAACTGTAACCGCATTTTCAATTGACGCCTCAGTACCAACACGCTGAACTGTTTCAATAACTAACTTACGAGCTAATTTTGTTGCTTCTAGTTTAGCATCGTCCATAATATCGTTAATATAAGCCATTGCTTCTGTTTTGGCTTCATCTTTTAACGATTGCATCATTTGTTGCTTAGCTTCATCAGCAGTTAAACCTGAAATTTGCTCTAATTGTTCAACCTGTTGTCTATGCGATTGCTCGAGTTTTTTTGCTTGTTTTTCAACTCTTTCAAGTTGTAAATTTAAATTCTCACGAATTGCGTCAACCTCACGATTTTTCTTTTTAACCTCTTCGAAACGCTGAGCTAAATTAGATTCTTTTTGCTTAATCCTATTCTCATTAACTGCAATTTTATTATTTTTTTCGTTAATGAATTTTTCGTGATTAACTTTAAGTTGAATAAACTTTTCTTTAGCCTGAAGCATCTTATCTTTTTTGATAACTTCACCTTCTTGTTCTGCTTCAGCAATAATTTTCTGTGCTTTAGAAGCTAAGGCTTTATCCCATACAAAATACGATAAAAATCCCCCAACAACAAAAGCCGAAAACGCAATAATAATTGTTAAAATGTCCATTTTCTTTTTTTATTAAAATTTAAATAATACAGTTTTTTTTCAATTAGGATATGCAAAACACATATCAAAAAAAACACATAAAAAAACCCGCGTTAATTCTTTGAAGTCCTGAAAAAAACCCTTTTCAAGAATGGGTGAAGCGGCTGATTTAATTTCTTGCTTCCACTGTTAACTCCGAAGAGCTTTCGCCGAAACGAAAGTGAGGCCTGCCTTACATCTATCAAGCTTAGCTCCAAATAAACTAGTGTTGATTTTTTAGAAATTTTCAAAGAATAATACGGGCAAATTTTAATATTTTAAAGAACCTACTCTTGCGTCAATATAGCCGACAATTTATCTTTTATTACGTTAAGATCGTCAGAAAAGTTTTCTATTTCTACTTTTTCTTTTGTTTCTAGCATATTTGTTGCAAAATGTACAGCAACCATTGCTAAAAAATCTTGAACATCTTTCGAATCATAAGCCTGTCTATACTTGGTTACAGCATTATTTACCAAGCTTGCGGCCTTACGTACTCTATGTTCATCGACCCTATTTATTTTTAAAGGATAGTATCTATCCGCTATATTAATCTTTATTGTTAATTTTTCGTCTGTCATCTATAAACTTTAATCAACATTTAAAAGAGCAATGCACCTATCAATTTCTTTCACTAATTTATTTATTCTGCTTTTAGTCTCTTTTACATCACTATTTGTATGCTCAAACACCTTGGCAGATTTCAATTTTTCGAATTTAACTTCAATGTTTTCCTTAGTGTTTTTAACTAATTCTAACTCTTCTGTTAAACTCTCATTTTGTTTACTTAATTCGTTAAACTTATACTCTAAATCACGATATTTAGAAACAACCTGTTCAGCATTTTTGCTGATTTCTTCTATTATTTCTTTATACCCTTCACTCATAATATAAATTTATACAAATTTAGTATGCTTTTAACTCAAATACAAATTTAATTAAAGGTATATTTTTTATTTATGAACAACACATTATTATTGATAATATTAATACCTTTGTAAAACTTATATTTAAAAGGTTTTTATGACCAAATTACACATAACTGTAATATTATTTCTCGTTTTTTCTCAGTCTTTTTGTCAACAAATAGATAAAACTGATTTTATAAATCCATTAAACGGAGAAT
>Ga0256827_10001868_pt1 | contig 13618 bp, 9 predicted proteins | sample CV84metaG_FD_185977 | JGI IMG/M metagenome (GOLD analysis project Ga0256827, IMG submission 185977) | Hydrothermal vent microbial communities from East Pacific Rise, Pacific Ocean - CV84 | ecosystem: Environmental > Aquatic > Marine > Hydrothermal vents | place: Pacific Ocean: East Pacific Rise... | reverse complement strand
TACCTCTATAAAAAGCTTTTGAAAGAAACAAACAGTTCCATGAGTAGTATTAATACTATTAGTTAAGGTGTAATTGGTACAACCACAGCTATTAGTACATCTCTCTTTTAGTGGACAACTATTACACTCTTCATTTCTATTTCCACGTTGGGCTATAAGTTCAGATCGTTTACTATGATCAAAACCACTAAAAACATTACCCATTGATAACTCTCCAGTATCATTACCTATAATACGTTCACAAGGATAGATAGTACCACTTGGAGCAATGGCAAGTTTAAACTCCCCAAAACTACAACTTTTACAACTACTCTCTATCTCTGTTTCAATCTTATCATCAATAATATCAATATTAAGTTTTTTTCCTTTACGATACTGCTCTATGGCATAGTTTCCTACTTGATGATAAATATCACTATATTTTTGAGTCTCATCACCCCATTTAGTAAAATAGTTAAGAGCTAAATGAATGTTATTAATAGCAAGTTCTTGGTGAAGATAACAAACAGATTCTGGGAGATATTGAATATTTTCAGGAGTCACTACAGATATAATAGCATACTCTCCATCGTTATAAAGGTTTTGTAACTCTTTAATTCCACTTTTAACAGCTTGAAATGTTCCTTTACCATTAGCATAGAGTCGGTGAGTATTGTGCATCTCTTCATTACCATCTAGAGAAATTACAACATAAAAACCATGTTTTTTTAACCATAATATCTTCTCTTTATCAAGTAGAATACCATTGGTTGTAAAAGTTTTGATTAATTCTATATTTTTCTCTTTAGTCTCATCTTCTATTTTGTAGGTAGCAAACTGAAAAAGTTCCCACTCCATTAATGGTTCTCCACCAAAAAATCCAAACTCTAATTTTTGCATAGGTAGTTTTAATGTAAACTCTATAGATTTTAATATGGTCTCTTTGCTCATAGATTTATGAACTTTTTTACCTGCATAACAGTAGTTACAACGAAGCTGACAGTTATGAGTTAAAGAGAGATAGAGTATCATTTTTTACTATTATTCGACTCTTGATTCTCTTCTGGAATAAAAGCAGGTATACCTCCAGCAATATTTTCAGGAGATTTCACTTCTTGAGTTATACTACTAGTAATATAAGCACTACTAGCGTTTGCTTCTATATTTTTATTTGGCATTTTTCCTGCTGTTTTTGCTGTACAAGCGGTTAAAGCCATAACAACCGTAGCACTTAAAATAATAGGTTTTATATCTTCTCGTTTAGGGTAGTTTATAATAGGTTTAATTGCTTTTTGGAGTTTCATAATATATCCTTTTGTATTATAATAATAAAGGGTCAGACGTTGAATATCTACTTATAGTAAATCCCAAACTCTATCTAACCAAGAAGAGAAAGAGATTTTTTATTGTATGTAAGGCTAGTAAAAACCAACCTTACAATTTTAAACAGTAACTACTACTCAATCTCTTCAGGTAAAAGAAACTCAATATTTTCAATATCAACCATACCTGTTCCAACAGGAATAAGACGACCGATAACAACATTCTCTTTAAGATCTTCTAACATATCAACTGTACCTGCAATAGATGCAGATGTTAATACTTTTGTAGTATCTTGGAAAGATGCTGCCGAAATAATAGAGTCTGCACCAACCGCTGCTCTGGTAATACCAATAAGAAGAGGTTCTGCAATTGCAGGCTCTCCAAAGAGTCTAATAACTTTATCATTTTCAGTATTAAACTTACGTTTAGATACCAAGTCAGCATCAATAAACTTAGAGTCTCCACCATCAACAACTTTAACTTGACGCATCATCTGAGATACAACAATTTCGATGTGTTTATCAGAGATATTAACCCCTTGTCTACGGTATACTTTTTGAACCTCTTCAACAATATACTCATAAAGTGCTTTTTCACCCAAGGCTGCTAAGATGTCGTGACTTGATACTGTTCCATCTGTCATCTTTTCACCAGTGTGAACAAAGTCACCTTCACTTACAACAACTGTTCTCTGTTTATCAACAAACTGCTCTACAGGTGTACCCTGCTCTGGTGTAATAATAAGACGTTTTTTACCTCTTAGTGGTTTACCAAATGATACAGAACCGTTAAGTTTAGCAATTAGTGCTGGGTCTTTTGGACGACGTGCCTCAAATAGCTCTGATACTCTTGGAAGACCAGAAGTAATATCGCTTGATTTTTGAGCAGCTTTTGGTGTTTTTGCTAAAATATCAGCAATTCCAACTTTTTGACCATCTTTTACAAAGATAGATGTTTTAGGGTCAAGAGCATAAGAGATAATCTCTCCCTCATCTGTTGCCAATACAATAGCAGGGTTATACATACTTGGAATATAGTCATTTAGTGTTAAACGGCTCTCTCCTGTTAACTCATCAAACTGCTCGACAACTGTAACACCTGGAATAATATCTTCAAACTTCAATATACCATTAGATTCAGCAATCATTGGTTCTGAGTAAGGATCCCACTCTGCAATAATAACTTGATCATCTGTTGCAGATTTTGCCAAAATATCTCCTCGTGATACCAATGAATCATCATCAATATCAATTACAGAACCTCTTGCTATATAGTGACGTGCTGCCTCTCTACCGTTACCATCAACAATAACAGCAAAAAGACCCTTCTCTTCAACTTTTTTACCATTTTCAATGGTCTCAATTCGCTCAAGGAAATCTCCTTTTAATAAGAAGAATTTAACATTACCTTTTGCATCAGCCTGAATATTTTGAGTAACAGGAGCTCCATCTTCTACTTTAAGTTCAGAAGCAAATGGAATTCGGCTAGGAACTGACCAAGCCTCTTTAATCACTTCAATAATAGAGTCACCCTCATCAATAATCTCTCCACTCTGGAATGGAATAAAGAGTTTTCCATCAACTTTTCCACCAACACCTGCAAGCTCATTTGTTTTTGCAACATCAGCTTTTCTTATGGTATAACGTTGCTCTCTTGCACCCTGTTGTACTGTTAAGATAATCTCATCATGAGCATGAACAATAGTCAATTTACCACGTGTTAATGATTTAACCTTAGGTTCAACCAATAAAACACCTGCATTTCTTCGGTTAGAGACAAGAAGTTTATCTTCAGAGTTTCGATAGACATTTAAGTTATAGTAACGAATAAATCCTTCTTTATTTGCAATAACCTGACGCTCCTCTTTACCTGCTGTAGCTGTTCCCCCTGTGTGGAAAGTACGAAGGGTAAGCTGTGTTCCAGGCTCTCCAATTGATTGAGCAGCAACAACACCAACAGCCTCTCCACGCTTAACAATCTTGTTTTCAGCCATGTTTAGACCATAACATTTAGCACAGATACCTTTTGGTGCTTTACAAGTTACAGAAGTTCTAATATTTACAGAACGTACACCAGCTTCGGTAATCAGTTTACCCATAGCCTCATCAATCATTGTACCTTCACTCAAAAGAACTTCTGATGTGATTGGGTCAATAATATCTTGTGAGATTACACGTCCATATACTCTATCTGATAGTGGTTCAATAAGCTCATTACCAACATTAATATCAGCAACATCAACACCCTCATGAGTACCACAATCGTGCATAACAACTTTAACATTTTGTGCAACATCAATCAGTTTTCTAGTCAAGTAACCAGCACTTGCTGTCTTCATAGCTGTATCGGCAAGACCTTTTCTAGCTCCGTGAGTTGAAATAAAGTACTCTAGTACGTTTAGACCTTCACGGAAGTTAGAGGTAATTGGTGTCTCAATAATTGAACCATCTGATTTTGCCATTAGACCCCTCATTCCTGAAAGCTGTCTAATTTGTGCGGCTGAACCCCTAGCACCTGAATCTGCCATCATGTGAACTGAGTTGAATCCATCTTTATCTTTTTTAATCAAAGACATCAAGTCACTAGCAACAGAGTTGTTTGTATCTGTCCAAATATCAATAATTTTATTGTAACGCTCTTGCTCTGTTAAAAGACCTTTACCAAACTGTTTTTGAATCTCAATAACATACTCTTTGGCTTGACGAACAGTCTCCTCTTTTACCTCTGGAACTTTAATATCATCAATAGAGATAGATACACCTGATTTAGTTGCATATTTAAAACCAATATCTTTTAAATCATCCAAGAATACAGAGGTGTGAGAGATACCACTTTTTGCATAGATATAATCAACCAATGCACCAATATCTTTTTTCTTAAGTACTTTATTCCAGTAACTCTGTGGAACATAATCTGGAATAATTGCTTTTAAGATAACTCTACCTGCTGTTGTGTTGATAATTTTACCATCAACAACTGTTCTAATCTTAGCATTAAGGTCAAGACCTCCCTGCTCATTTGCAATAAGAATCTCATCAACATTGGCAAATAGTTTATGCTCTCCAACCACATCTACTTTTTCTAGAGTTAGGTAATAAAGACCCAAAATCATATCCTGAGATGGTACAGCAATAGCTTTACCAGATGCAGGAAGAAGAATATTCATAGATGCCAACATTAAAATCTTAGCCTCTGCAATTGCCTCATCAGAAAGAGGAATATGCACAGCCATCTGGTCACCATCGAAGTCGGCGTTGAATGCAGCACAAACCAAAGGGTGAAGCTGAATAGCTTTACCATCAATTAGTTTTGGATGGAAAGCTTGAATAGAAAGCTTATGCAGTGTTGGAGCACGGTTCAATAGAACTGGGTGTCCCTCAACTACATCTTCTAGACACTCCCAAACTTCATTGCTTTTTTGTTCAATCATCTTTTTAGCTTGTTTAAGAGTAGTAGCATAACCTCTATCTTCAAGTTTTGCCATAACATGTGGTTTAAATAACTCTAGAGCCATTACTTTTGGTAATCCACACTCATCCATCTTAAGGTTAGGTCCAACAACAATTACAGAACGTCCAGAGAAGTCAACCCTTTTACCAAGAAGGTTCTGTCTAAATCGCCCTTGCTTACCTTTAATCACTTCTGAAAGAGATTTAAGTGGTCTTTTATTTGCACCCTTAACTGAGTTTCCTCTTCTACCGTTATCAAAAAGTGCATCAACAGACTCTTGAAGCATTCTCTTTTCGTTTCTTACAATAATCTCTGGTGCATCAAGCTCTACAAGTCTTTTAAGTCTCTGGTTTCGGTTAATAACTCTTCTGTAGAGGTCATTAACATCAGAAACAGCAAACTTACCACCATCAAGGCTTACAAGTGGTCTAAGATCTGGTGGCATAACAGGAAGAATAGTTAACATCATCCACTCTGGTCTGTTACCTGAATTTAAGAAAGCTTCAATAACTTTTAATCTTTTTACAATAGTCTTCTTTTTAGCTTCTGATTTAGTTGCAAGAATATCCTCTTTTAATTGAGCAAACATATCAACTAAATCTAAATCTGCTAAAAGCTCTTGAACAATCTCTCCACCCATTCTAGCATCAAGACCAGAATCTGGGAAACGTTGATCAATTGATTGATACTGCTCTTCATTAAGAACATCATACTTTGCTAATGGTGTTGCACCTTCAGAGTCGTAACATGCTTCACCTGGATTTTTTACAATATATGCTTCGTAGTATAAAACACGCTCAAGATCTTTCATTTTAACACCCAAAAGTGTACCAATTCTTGATGGCAATGAAGATACATACCAGATATGAGCAACAGGAGCAACTAAATCAATATGCCCCATTCTGTTTCTTCTTACTTTTGATGTGGTTACTTCAACTCCACACTTTTCACACACAACACCTTTGTAACGCATCTTTTTATATTTACCACAAAGACACTCATAATCTCTTACTGGTCCAAAAGTTTTGGCACAAAAGAGTCCATCTCTTTCAGGTTTTAAAGTACGATAGTTAATAGTTTCAGGCTTTTTAACCTCTCCATACGACCATGACAACACTTTTTCAGGACTTGCAACACGTAAACGCATCGCATGAATATCCATTGGTCTCTCTTCTGTCGTTAAGTTAATAGGTGCTAAACCATCTAAAAAATCACTCATTATGCCTCCTCTTCTTTTATCTTATCAAATAAATCTACATCAAGTCCAAGTGCTTGAAGCTCTTTTGTAAGTACGAACATTGTCTCAGGTACACCCGATTCAGGAACACTCTCGCCTCTTGTAATAGCTCTGTATGCTCTGGTACGTCCATCAACATCATCCGACTTAATGGTCAACATCTCTTTAAGAATATGTGAAGCTCCATACGCCTCTAAAGCCCAAACTTCCATCTCTCCAAATCTCTGTCCACCAAATAGTGCTTTACCACCAACAGGCTGTTGTGTTACAAGTGAGTATGGTCCAGTTGAACGAGCATGAACTTTCTCATCAACAAGGTGATGTAGTTTAAGCATATACATGTAACCCACGTTAACTCTCTCTAACATCTTCTCACCAGTTTTACCATCATAAAGCTCTGTTTTACCATCGGTATCCATCTTTGCTAACTCAAATAGTTTATCAAACTCTTCATAATTTGCACCCTCAAATACAGGAGCACCAAACTTAACACCATTTGCCCAATCTCTTGCATAAACCATAAGTTCATCATCTGAAAGTTTTGCCAATGTCTCTTTTGCATTCATAAGCTGTGCAACATCTGCAATAGTCGTCATTTTCTCTCGAAGGTCGCTAATCATTGTCTCTTTATGCTCATCAAACATAGTTTGAATCTGCTCTCCAAGCTCTTTAGCAATCATCCCAAGGTGTACTTCAAGAATCTGTCCAATGTTCATACGTGAAGGTACTCCCAGTGGATTCAAGATAATATCAACTGTTTTACCCTCTTTTGTGTATGGCATATCAATCTCTGGAACAATATTAGATACAATACCTTTGTTTCCGTGACGACCAGCCATCTTATCCCCAACTTTTAACTTACGTTTAGTAGCGATATATACTTTTACAAGCTTTGTTACACCATTAGGAAGAATATCATCTTTTTCAAGAATATTTAGTTTCTCTTCATGAGCATCTTTAAGCTTCTTTTTCTGTCTTTGGAAGTAGTTTTTAGTTGAGTTATACTCAGATTGAATAGAGTAGTCATAAGATAAAACAACACTTCTTAATGCAAAACGGTTTACCTCTAAGATAACTTCAGTAGGGATAGTATCTCCAGCTTTATACTCAACCTCTCCAACAGTTACATTTGATGCTAAACTTGATTTAGACAATAAATCAGCAATTCTAAGAAGCTCCTCTTTATCAATCATCAACAGTTTATCATGATGCTCTCCATCAAGAACAGATTTCTCCTCTTCATACGATTGCACGGCTCTTGCATCACGCTCTTGACCTTTTTTAATAAAGACCTTAACATCAACAACAACACCCTCCATAGAGGCTTTACAGTATAATGATTTATTAACCACATGACCAGCTTTATCTCCAAAGATTGCTCTAAGTAGTCTCTCTTCTGGAGTTGGTTTAATCTCTCCTTTTGGAGATACCTTACCAACAAGAATCATTCCTGGTTTAACATGTGTACCAACTTGAACAATTCCTGACTCATCAAGATGTGTTAACTCATCTTCACGGATATTTTGAATATCTCTTGTAATCTCTTCTGTACCATGCTTAAGCTCTCTTGCTTCAATCTCAACTTCGTAAGTATGTACAGATGTAAATGTATCTTCTCTAAGAATCTTTTCAGAGATAATAATCGCATCTTCGTAGTTATATCCATACCAAGGCATAAATGCAACACGCATATTTTTACCAATTGCAAGCTCACCCATATCCATATTTGGACCATCGGCAATAACTTGACCAGCCTTTACAACATCACCAAGCTTTGCAGTTGGAGATTGAGTAAATGTGGTATTTTGGTTTGTACGCATATTTTTTTCCATTGGGTAATGGTCAATATATACGCCTCCATCATCTTCTCCTAAAATATAGATATTTTTAGAGTCAACTTTCTCTACACGCCCTGATCTTTTTGCCTTTACAGACTCCCAAGCATCACGACTTACAATAGCTTCCATACCTGTACCAACTACGGGTGCATCAGTTTTAAGAAGAGGAACAGCCTGACGTTGCATGTTTGAACCCATCAACGCACGGTTAGCATCATCATGCTCCAAGAAAGGAATCAATGCTGCCGCTGAACCAGAAACCATAAGTGGTGAAATATCAATTAGTGAAACCTTTTTGGTCTCATTAAGAAGAATCTCTCCATTACAACGTGTCTCAATAAGGTCATGAACAATTGTTCTATCTTCAATCTCTGTAGAAGCAGGAGCAATAACTAAATCTTCTTCTTGTGTTGCAGTTAAATATACAATCTCTTCTTGAATAACACCATCAATAACTCTATTATAAGGAGCTTCAATAAATCCAAGGTCATTAACTTTTGCATAGGTAGCAAGTGTATTAATCAGACCAATATTCTGACCCTCTGGTGTCTCAATTGGACAGATTCTACCATAGTGAGTTGGGTGAACATCCCGAACCTCAAAACCAGCACGCTCTTTAACAAGACCACCCTCTCCAAGAGCTGAAAGTCTTCTTTTGTGTGTCACTTCTGAAAGTGGATTAGTTTGATCCATAAATTGTGACAACTGCCCAGACGAGAAAAACTCAAGAATAGTATTGGTAATCATTTTAGAGTTTACCAAATCATGAGGCATCAACTCATCAAGAGTACCAGATAGAGTTGTCATCTTATCTTTAATCGCTTTTTGCATCTTAGTAAGACCATTATATAGCTCATTACCAAGAAGCTCACCAATTGCTCTAATTCTTCTGTTACCAAGGTGGTCACGATCATCAATATGACCTGAACCGTTCTTAACTTTAGAAAGATATTTTACAGTATGAATAATATCTTCTGCTGTCATAACAGTTACATACTCAGGAACATTAAGACCCAATTTATGATTCATCTTCATACGACCAACTTTTGTTAAATCATATCTCTCTGGGTCAAAGAATAGCTGTTTTAAGAAGCTTTTTGCAGCTTCAGCAGTTACAGGCTCTCCTGGTCTCATTACTTTATAGATACGAATAACAGCTAGTTGATTCTCATCTTCAATCTCTTCTGTCTGTTTAAGCAATCTAAGTGACTCTTGATCTGCAATAAATGATTTAATAATAGAGTTATCAGCACCCTCTGCCAAGTCATTAGCAATATGGAATGACTCAACACCTGCATCAATAAGCTTTTTCAATTTAAGCTCATCCATTCCTGTTACAACATCAAAAAGAACCTCTCCACTCTCTTGGTCGATAACAGGACGAGACAGGTATCGTTCAATCAATACATCTAGTGGATACTCTACCCACTCTAACCCCTCATCAATAAGCTTTTGAGCTTTTTTCTTTGTCAAACGTTTAGAAGCAGCAACAACAATATCTCCATCTAAATCACGAATCTCATAAGGAGCACGTCCAGAGAACTCTTCTACAGAGAATTTTGTTACAAATCTATTATCTCTTACAAAAATCTCTTTAGAGGCATAGAATAGTTTCATAATATCCTCTTTAGAGTAATCTAAGGCTCTAAATAGAATGGTTACAGGTATCTTTCTTCTTTTATTGATTCTTGCATATAGAATATCTTTTGCATCATACTCAAAATATAACCAAGAACCTCTATCTGGAATAATCTGTGCAGAGTAGATAAGTTTGTTAACAACAGTAGTTGCCTCTTCCTCTTTAAAGATAACACCTGGACTTCGGTGAAGCTGATTTACGACAACTCTCTCGACACCATTAATAATAAATGATGTTCTGTCTGTCATTAGTGGAATATCTCTTACATATACAGCTTGATTTTTAATCTCTTTTGCATCAAGTTTTTCACCACTCTTCTCATCACGGTTCCAGATGGTTAAAGATATATTCATTTTTAATGATACAGAGTAGGTTAATCCACGTTCCATACACTCACGAATGGTATATTTAGGCTGAACAATTTCAGACCCTTTATACTCTAAAGATAATCTATTTTGGTGATCGTGTAGTGGGAAAACTGAACGGAAAACTTTTTCAATGGTTGATTCTGTTCTATTTTTAGAATCTATCATCAAAAAGTCATCATATGATTTTTGTTGTAGTTGGAGTAAGTTAGGAACAGCAATTTGTCGAGGGGTCTTAGAGAAATCGACTCGAAGTCTATTTCCAGAATGTAAAGAGTTTAACATGGGCGAACCTTATTAATAGTATGTTATGTTAATTAAATAAATGTATAGATATACAAAAAAACTATTGCACAATAGCTTGTCACTATATCCATATATAAAAATCTTATTGATGATGATAATATTTTGATTTTGTACTGTTACTAATGCAGTACAAGAGTTATAATCTACTGTTACTAATGCAGTAGAAGAAAGGGTTTTTATTAATTTTTAGATACCTCAAAGGAGGTATCTATACGAAAAAATCGTAGGGATAAACCTTTATGGTTATCCTTATTTAAGTTCACAGGTAGCACCTGCATCTTCGATTTGTTTTTTAATCTCTTCAGCTTCTTCTTTAGATACAGCCTCTTTAAGAGTAGTTGGAGCATCTTCAACAGCTGCTTTTGCTTCTTTAAGTCCAAGACCTGTAATAGCTCTTACAACTTTAATAGCATTAATTTTCTTAGCTCCAGGACCTGTAAGAACAACATCAAACTCAGTTTGCTCTTCAACAGCTTCAGCCACTGCACCACCAGCTACTACAGTAGCTTGAGCAGATACACCAAAATGCTCTTCAAATTCTTTTACAAGCTCAGAAAGCTCAAGTACTGACAAGTTTGAGATAAATTCTAAAACGTCTTCTTTAGTTGTTGCCATCGTTAATTCCTTTTAATCATTCTATTTTTAATAATTTATAAAAAAGTAATTGCTTACTTTATTAGATGTCGGCTAAAGCCAACCCTACGCTTCTGCATCTTCTTCTAGTTTTGTTGCCAACGCTTGAAGACCAATAGTAAAGTTACGTACTGGACCATTCCAAGTGTTAAGTAACATACCAAGAAGTTCATCTCTACCTGGAAGTTTAGCCATAGCTTGAATTGTTGCTAAGTCAGCAACTTTAGATTCAATTACTCCAGATTTGATTGAGAAGTGGTCTTTATTTGCTTCAGCAGATTTATCAGCTACTTTACAAGTTGCTATCTGGTCTTCACCCCAAATAAAGATATTGTTGTTAACAAGTTCCATCTCTTCACAGTTTGCATTTTTAAGTGCAATTCCTGCTAAAGTATTCTTAACAACTCTTACTTGTACATCATTTTCTCTAGCTAATGCTCTTACACCCTCTAAAGCCTCTACTGTCATACCATTGTAATCACATACGATTACAGCACCTTGCTCAGTAAAAGCCGTAGTAAGTTCATTTACAATAGCTTCTTTTTCTGTTCTAGTCATTTTTTCTCCTTTCGACCTCTAAAAGGGTAAACAAAAGGTGTCAAGTTTAAACTTGACAGCTTTTTGTTTAACAAACTCTTTTCAGAGTTTTCTATTAAGCTTTCGCCCCTATTATCTTTAGTCTAGATTAGTTATGCCAAGCATAAAGGAAAAGGCATCATAAATGATGCCCTAAGCTTTAGGCTTATTTTGCTTTCATATCTAAAAGTTCTGTTGTATCAAGTGTTACAGCAGGACTCATAGTTAATGATAATGCACCATTTAAGATATATCTACCTTTTGCAGATGCTGGTTTAACTTTGTTAATAGTCTGAATAAAAGTCTCTAAATTCTCTTTAATTTTATCAGCACCAAAACTTACTTTACCAATACCAGCGTGAATGTTACCTTTTTTATCAGTTCTAAAGTTAACTTTTCCACCTTTAGCTTCTGTAACTGCTTTTGCTACATCCATAGTAACTGTACCAGTTTTAGGGTTAGGCATTAAACCTTTTGGTCCTAAAATTCTTGCTACTTTACCAAGTGTTCCCATCATATTTGGAGTTGCAATTACAGTATCAAAATTAATTATACCCTCTTTAATTTGATCAATTAACTCATCTGAACCAACCAAATCAGCTCCTGCTGCTTTAGCTTCATCGGCTTTGTCATCTTTTGCAAATACAGCAACTCTAACTGTTTTACCTGTACCATTTGGAAGAACAACTGAACCTCTTAACATCTGGTCTGCATGTCTTGGGTCAACATTTAGGTTTAATGCAATTTCAACAGTTTCATCAAATTTAGCTGACTTCAACTCTTTAAGAAGAGCTGTTGCTTCATCAACTGAATAGTTTTTTTCTACTTCTATTTTCTCTAAGAGTGCTACTCTTTTTTTACTTAATTTTTTTGCCATCTATTTCTCCACGATAATCAATCTCCCACTTTTTAGTGGTCATTTAAAAGAACCAAATTTATAAAATTTAGCTACTCAAGACATCACTTAGTCAGCGATTTCTACACCCATACTTCGACAAGTTCCAGCAATAATTTTTGCTGCCATCTCTTTGTCATCTGTATTTAAGTCAGCAATTTTCATCTCAACAATCTCATCAATTTGAGCTGTTGTTAATGTTGCTACTTTATTTTTAAGTGGGTTATCTGAACCACTCTTAAGCTTAGCTGCTTTAAGAATAAGTTCTGATGCAGGTGGCTGTTTTGTCTCAAAAGTAAAACTTCTATCTGCATATACAGTAACAACAACTGGAATTTTAAATCCCTTTTTGTCTTTTGTTTTTTCATTAAATGCTTTACAGAATTCCATAATATTAACACCACGTTGACCAAGTGCTGGTCCTACTGGTGGCGATGGGTTTGCTGATCCAGCAGGAATCATCATTTTGAACTTTTCAGTTACTTTTTTTGCCATCTTTGTCTCCTTAGATTAAATAGTCGTTTATTTATATAAAATAAAAACTTCAATAATAAAAATTGAATATTTTTATTATTGAAACTTCAAATAGGGGTAACTATAAAAGTTAGCCCTATATATATTAATATTATAAAATTTTCTCTACTTGAGTATAAAGAATCTCTACAGGTGTATTTCGTCCGAAAATTGAAACATTTAGTTTTAGTTTTCCATGGTCAAGGTCATACTCCTCTACCATTCCTGTAAAGTTAGAGAAAGGTCCATCAATAATACGAACCATCTCTCCATTTTCAAAGTCAACTTTAGGTCGTGGAGCAGTTTTCTTCTCCATTTTGTCAAGAATAACTTTAATATCTGCACTAGTCAGTGGTGTTGCTGTTTTACCTTCCCCAATAAAACGAGAAACACGAGGTAGAGATTGAACTTTATGCCAAAGATCAGTATCTAAATCAACATGAGCAAAGACATAACCAGAGTAGAGAACACGCTCTGTAATTTTCTTTTCTCCATTTTTAACTTCAATAACCTCTTCTGTAGGCACAATGATATTTTCGACTTTCTCTTCAATACCATACTCTACAGCTAAGAGTTCTATACCTTTTTTAACAGACTGTTCACTTCCAGAATATACCTGAATTGCATACCATTGTAGTGCCATACTATTAACCAACTACTGCTGTTACAATAGATGACATTAATAGGTCAACAAGTGCTAAAAAAATTGATATAACGGTTACGACTAGAAAAACAGCGAAAAAAGCTTGTCTTATTTGTGTTTTTGTCGGAAATATAACTTTTTGAATCTCTTCTTTAACGTGTGCAAAATATGTTGTTAATTTTTCCATTGTAATTACCTTTTAATTGTGGCAGGCCAAGAGG
>Ga0256827_10001867_pt1 | contig 13619 bp, 11 predicted proteins | sample CV84metaG_FD_185977 | JGI IMG/M metagenome (GOLD analysis project Ga0256827, IMG submission 185977) | Hydrothermal vent microbial communities from East Pacific Rise, Pacific Ocean - CV84 | ecosystem: Environmental > Aquatic > Marine > Hydrothermal vents | place: Pacific Ocean: East Pacific Rise... | reverse complement strand
GGCAATACCCAGGGAACCTTTTCGGCTTCAGATGCGGCATTGACCATTGGCTGGGGACGTGAGCTGGACAGCTCTTTTTCGATTGGAGCTGCTGCCAAGCTGATTTATTCGCATTACGAATCGTATACCTCTTTTGGCTTTGCCATTGACGTTGCCGGAAGCTATCGTACCAAATCGGGTTGGGAAATGTCGTTGATAGCCCGCAACCTTGGCATGCAGATGACAACTTATGTTTCGGGTGTGCGGGATCCGCTGCCTTTCGATTTACAATATGTAATCTCCAAGCGTTTGGACCACGTGCCTTTCAGGTTTTCATTTATTTACGATCATATTGAAAAATGGAATCTCTATTATGAAGATCCTACCAACCCGTCAGGGGGCGTTGATCCGGTTACCGGTGATCCGGTGTACAAAACAGGGATGGCTAAGTTTGGCGATAACCTGATGCGTCACATCATTATTGGTGGTGAATTTTACGTGGGTAAGAATATTATTCTTCGCGGAGGGTATAACTACCGCCGTCGTCAGGAGCTTAAAATGAACGATAAACTGGGGATGGTTGGTTTTAGCTGGGGAATAGGCATCCGGGTTTATAAATTCAAGATCAATTATTCACGTTCTACCTTTCATCAGGTTGGTTCACCCAACTATTTCTCCATTACCTTTGATTTGAATTCGCTTGTGAGCAAGTAGGTAGTTTTTTTTAGTTTCGGGTCATTTCGTGTATAGCCGATTTTTTGATTTGATTTATCCTGTTTGATGTGTTCATGATTTTGTTTTATAAGTATTCTTTCAATTTTTTATATTTATTGATGGTTTCCGTTTCGAAAGAGGGGTTATAAAGAAGTGCTGATGGATGTGTTAATGGCAATACTTTCATTTCGTTGAAAGTTAACAACCGTCCATTAATATTTTTAAAACTCATTTCTCTTATTGAAGGATCAACATGGTATTTTGTTAATATTGCTCGTGTTGCATAATAGCCTAACGGTACTATTACATTGGGTTGAATTATTGCTATTTCTTCGTTTAAGAAATAGTTGCATGATTCAATTTCATCTGATTTAGGTTTTCGGTTTTTTGGTAAGATGCATTTAATTAAGTTAGTCATAAAGACCAATTTTCTGTCGATTCCGGCTTGATATAATAATTTATCAAAAACCTGTCCGGACGGGCCAACAAACATTCTGTTTTGTATATCTTCTTTTGCCCCGGGAGAGAGTGCAATAAACATGATATGGGCGTTTATATTTCCTTCGCCTGTAAGAGTGTGTGTTCTGCTAACTGACAATCTACATTTTTCACAAGCCCTAATTTGATAATTAAGGACATCAAGTGATTCTTGTTTTTCAATCAGGCTGTATTGTATCATTTTAGTGCCAAATCGCTAGTTTACGTTTATGGACAAACCAAAAATAAACACATCTATCTAAATTCAATACTTTTTGAGCCATTATTTTATTAAAGCAGTATTATTTATTTTCATTCAAATAAATCAAACGTTTCCTTAAGAATCCTTTTGTGAAGGGTAAACTTTTTTGGTTTCTAAGTAATGCGAAGAAGAAGTTAGTCTAGGTCACGGTTTTAAACCGTGACCTGGGGTCTGTTTTATAATGAGTTGGGGATTAGCTACGCTGATCCCGTTAGGGGGGAGCTGCAACAAAAAAACCTTACTCACTGCGTTCGCTGGTTTTGTGTTTCCCGCATTCTTACGAAAACAAGTTTTCGGCAAAGCCGGAAAACACAAAACCCCACCTGAAAAGGTGGGGTTTTTTTGTTGCGGAGAATGAGGCTCCGATACCCCACTCCTAACACCTTATATATCAATAAAAACAAATCTCAAAACACCCTAAGTCCACCGATTAACACCCCAATTTTACTGCTCTTCTTTACTCCTCTATGAACTCTTTTGCTACTGTAAAGATAAGAATTATTACAAAAATAACCAAGCTTTTTATATGGTTTAATAATAAAAGTAGTGCAATATGATGCTATTCAATGTCGTTATAATTATTCATTAATTGATAAAAAAATATTATGGCTTGTCATCATCAAAATAGATCAGAGGAAGAAAAACTTATTTCCGAATACTATGGATTAACATTAGATATTAGTAATCCTGTTTATTTTCCTCAGTTTATTGATAAAGATGGTGAAATAGAACTTATAGGTACCTATGAACAAATAACTTTTCTTTACAATCCTGACGGTTACGATCAAAGAGAAAATGAATATGAAACTGCAAAAGCATATTTTGAAGAATTTATTCATCCAATGGAAGCTTTATGTAAAAAATATTTTGCCATTTTTACAAGACCTCCTTATTTTAATCCGGAAAACTCACAAAATTATGCTCAGTTCAATGTTATTTATGCTCCAACTGGATTTAAAAGTGAATATAATCAACTAATACATGATTATCATTTAGAGGATTTCTATCATTTATTTTTGCATTTAATTGCTCATATATTAGAATATTATAGTGTTAATTATTATCTTTTTACGAAACCAGGAATGATATATTATAAAGAGGAGCAGAAAGATGTAGAAAATTTCCGTAAATTACTCAAATTACTCTCAAGTTCCAATTCTAATAAAAAGTTAACTAAAGTCTCATTTCATTTTAATGACGAAACAGTTATTTCTTTCGACAAGTATTATGTCCTTCAAAATAATATTATACGTAGAATAAGACATCATAATACCGCTATTGGTTATTTTCCACCTCCTTATATTAATGACCCGGAAATACCTTTTAAAAATGACTACAGGTCATTTTTTATTACAAAGATCATAATGTCTTTAAATAACTTTTTAACTAATGAAACTGACCTCAAGCCTGAAGGGAATCATAAAACTTCTAGCAAACAAATTGAATTTATTGCTCGTTTTATTTTTTTATCAGGTTTAAATGGTTCTAATAATTTTCCGATTGACACAATTGAGTTAGAAAAATTTGTGGCAATAGTTAAAAAAAGAATTATTGAAAAGATAAAAAAAGAAGAAGAAATTTCTGAATAACTGAAAGGTACAAACCTCCTAAAATATTTCTTCATATTCGTACCTAAAAAGCGGTGTAAAATACAGAAAATCAATAGGTAAAGATTGTAAATTTGCCTCCATAAACCAATTTTTAACCAAAAAATTCAAACTTATGGACGCAAAAAAAATTCCTACTCAATCAATCTTGATCAATGGATCAATAGAAGAATTGTCAGATGCAATCGCCGACAAAGTCGCTGACAAGTTAAAAATTCAACAAAACCATCTTCCTCTTAAAGATCAATGGCTTGATACTTAGCAGGTAATGATGGCTCTTAATATTTCTAAACGAACGTTTCAGAACTATAGGAATCTGGGGCTTATCCCATTCTCTAAACTGAATAATAAGCTCTATGTCAATGCGTTAGACCTCCAACAAGTCCTTGAAGACCATCAAATCCCTGCACGTAAAACACGTTAACCATGAGAACCCAATCAAATAAAATACCGGGTTCCCGTATTCAACCCTACAACCTTCCCAAAGAGACAAAATCCGAAATCTTGGATTTTGTCCTTAGGGAAAATGAAAAACGGCAGCGTGAAGGTATTCCAAAATTACCCACGATTATGCTTCCCGCTCTTAACAAGCTCTTCAGCCTGCTTTTCGCAATGGAACCGGATGATGACCTTGAAACTTTAATTAGAAATGCCATGGATGAAATTGTAGAGCTTGAAAAGCGTAACAATTTCCTACTGAAAGAAAATAACATGTTGTATAGCAATATTGAAAGGTTAGAAAGATATGCAGTTTAACAAATCAAAATTTAACAATAACAGTAAGAGAATAGATAGCTTTGAGTTTTCTGATACCTCGGTCAAACCTGATTTTCCGGTAGAGGTTTTCCCACCGGTTATTCAAACAGTTATCAATGGTATGTATAAAAAAGCAGGATTTGAAAAGCCAATGCTTGGAGGCGGTATTCTCTACGTTATTTCAGTAATAACTGGTAACAGGATAACACTTCCTCTCAATAGTACATGGTTAGAACATCCAAATCTATGGTTGGTCATTGTTGGTCAGACCGGTACCATGAAAACACCGGTTATGAAATTTGCTAAATCTCCTGTAAACATACTTGAAAACTCCATTGATGAGCAAAACAAAGTTAACCTGAATGCCTTTCTCGAAGAAGTAGCTGCGTGGGAAGCCACCTCACGCGACACACGGGGTGTTAAGCCCCGTAAGCCTGGCGAACGCCATTATATCACCATGGATACAACTGTAGAAGGTCTGATACATGCGTTGAAGTCAAACCCTCATGGCATTAGCATTTATAAAGATGAGCTTTCCGGTTTCTTTAAAGATATGAACAGGTATTCGGGTGGGGGAGGTGACGAAGCTTTCTACCTCTCTGCCTGGGGTAACGACAGCTATTCAAAGATTCGTAAAACCGAAGTTGGTACCTGGCTCCCCAAAGTTACAGTTTCTATTTTTGGTGGTGTACAACCTAAAATCTTAAACTCGATTGCTCTAACTGGTACCGATAATGGAATGATTTACAGATTTCTTTATGTCGTAAGCGACAACATTATCAGAGATTTTAAGCATGATGGAAATACTGAAAATGAAAAAAAGGCCTACCTCCAATATTTTAAAGAGATCCTCGGTTTTATTGGTGATGAAGAATTTGAGCTTAGCTGGGATAGCGATTCAACACGGGTTTTGTTTTACAACTACATCAATAAAATCAATCAAACTTTGCGTGATGATAATACCTCTGAGCATATGCGGGCTTACCTGCGCAAGCTACAGGTTTACCTGGCAAGGTTTACAATCATTCTGTCCGTCATGCATAAGTCTAAAGTTGTTACTGAACAGATATTAAACAGAGCAGCATTGCTTGTTGAATATTTCATGATTACTGGCAAGGCAACGTTCGATGGTCTGGAAAACGAAAGGAACATAGAGGCAATTTTTAGAAAGCATAAAGCAGTTAGTAAAACAGCAAAAATCAAAGCACTCCTTACCGAGCTGCCCGATATGCGCAATGCCGACATAGCAAACGCTGCCAAAGCAGATAAAGGTCAGGTAAGTCGTGTACGCAAACAATTTAAGACTACTAAAGTTGACAAAACAACTTTAAATTCATCATTGTCAACAAGTCTAAATGCTTTTAAATCATGATAATAGTGCAAAAAATCAACTTCTCAACGTCAACTAGGCTATTGTTTCTGGTAAGAAGCCTGTTGTCCCTTTTTATACTCTCTTCGATGAATTTTGTTGATTCTGTTGACTATCATCAGTACCATCTGTTTAATAGTCAATATAACAGCACTCTATATCCCATTGGTTTTGTTGACTTCCGGTTGATTAAATCAATTAATTCAACTTTTATTTTAACCTTAATTCCGTAATCATGTTTGATAAAATAACCATAACCCCTATAATAGTAGCCCCGAAAAATACACTGCATGAAGAAGTTATGTCAAATTCTAAACAGCCATCAAAACAAAATGCCGATTATTTAGAATCAAAAGTGCTTGTAGTAATTGACTATGATAATGGTGAACAATCTGCTTTTGAATTTCCTTTGGTTATTGCAAGACTGATACATAAGATTTTTAAGTATTTCAATATGAATCAACCATATCCTTACAAACCCGAGCAGTACGATGCTTTGAAAGAAGCTGCTGAATTCATCAACAACCCTTATCTTGATTTACCGTTTAGCTTATGCATTAACACATATGTCAGAATGTTCTGCAAACTTCCGGCGGGTGATACCGAGAATGATTACGATATCTTTATGATTGAGGAGTGGAACAGATTTGAAAACCGCTGGATTGAAAAACCACAATTATATCCCCGTTGCCACAAGCTGGAACAAATGATTGCTGCCGAAAATCCAAATGACCATTGAATGACAACCAAATTACGCGAGCCGTCAGGCGAGCAAATTACAGCGAAGCAAATTACGCGACCGCAGGGAGCCAATTACGCGAAGCCAATTACGCGACCGCAGGGAGCCAATTACGCGAAGCCAATTACGCGACCGCAGGGAGCCAATTACGCGAAGCAAATGACGCGACCGCAGGGAGCAAATGACCACTGAATTACGGCGACCATCGGGAGCCAAATTACGGCGAAGCCAAATGACGCTGACCGCAGGGAAGCAAATTACAGCGACCAACGGGAGCTAAATGACGCCCGAAGGGCAAATGACGGCGTAGCCAAATGACGCGACCGCAGGGAGCAAATGACAATTTTTTTTATTAATTTTTAAATATTTCATTTTATGAACAAATCTTTAAAAGACCTGCAGCAGCAGGCAATGGGCGAATCAAAAGCCCGTTTCGAACGAACCTTCTTAGATTGTAAAAATGCCTCTTTCTCATGGTGGGATAAGGAAACTAAGGAGCGGAAATATACCAAAGCACCAATCGTAGGATTAATCATGGGCGAAGCTATGCACCTTGAGGTGTTCAGTACCCGTGAACAAAAATTTTATCGTTCCGATTATTATTCCGACAACTCAAGAGTGAAACTATTTGCTCCTGATGGTAGCCTGGCTATTGAGTCAGACCTTAAATCGGTGGCCAACTATGCAGTCTCAAAGTTAGGCTCTTCTCCTAAAAAGAAAAAAGTACTTTGGATTGCTACCGAAAACGGGGTGATTGAGCTTCGCTCAAATCTTGTTTTGGCTATCGATCAGCTTAAGAATGTTACTCGTGACGAAAGAATGAATTTCCTGTATCAGTTTACACCCCATCTTTACGACCCGGCTGATCCGGAAATCTCGGCTACTGCAAAAGAGTATCTGGGCAAGATAGCTGCAAAGCAACCTCCTTCATTCTTTAAAATGACGAAATTTGAACCGGTTACAGATACCATTGATCAAAATTCCAGGCTTAAAGATAAACTGTCAGCTTTTATCGAATGGCAAAACAATCAAAAAAGTAGTGTTGCTGCCAAACCTGTCACCAATACTCCTGAGCCGGATGCTTTCCCCCTTGATGATGTGTTTGATAGCACCGACGGTCTGCCGATATAATTAACATGCATACATAAAGTTAATACAAGGAGGAGGCATATTTGCTAATTATTGCCTCCTCCTTTTTTGTGTTTAGTAATTAAAATGAACGGAATACCTATTAATATATGCCGTTATTCCTTAAATAAATCCATTGTATATGAAGTTCGTTAAGGACTATATAATTATCCTGTTTTATAGCAGTCTTTAAAAAAGAACAAGCTATGATAACAATAAATTAATCATTCCAAAACCTTTGTGTTGTTAGTTTAAAATCATATTTTTGAGAATTACAAAATAGCCCAAATCAATGGATATGTTAAATAACCTGATTGCCGATTTTTCAGTTGATAAACTTGAACATTTTTTCCGGCAGAAACTGAGCAGTTTCAAACCCGAACACGAAGATTATTCTTTCTTATTTTATGATTTGGATAAAATCACCGACTATTACAAGGATATATACAAGCTGGGGGAAGCCGACCTTGAAAATGCTGACGACCTGCTTGTCCTGACGGCTAAAACCTTTGCCCCGCTTACCGACAAAACTGGTAAAAAACGCCAGTACGAAATAGCCAAAAGAATTCTGAAAGAAGAAAATAAAGATGCTGCCTTTTTTATCTTTTACGATGAAAATGGAAACTTTCGCTTTAGTTTTATCCGTGTTAATTTTTCCGGTACGCATCGAAACTATACCGATTTTAAACGATACACCTATTTTGTAAGTCCCCGGCAAACCAATAAAACTTTCAGGCAACAAATCAGTAAAGCCAATTTTGCAAAACTCGACAGTATTCTTGAAGCTTTTAATGTGGAACCAGTTACCAAAGAGTTTTACGTTAAACTGCAACATTGGTATTTTTGGGCTTTGGACAATGTGCAATTTCCAAAAGATGCCGAAGAAGAACCCCACGGACGCGAAATTGCCGTTATTCGGATGATTACCCGTGTCATGTTCATCTGGTTTATGCGGGTGCGTCGTTTGATACCCAACGAATTATTTGATGAGAAAAAAGTACAGGAACTTTTAATGAATTTTTCACCCGATTCTTCTTCATACTACCTTGGTATTTTGCAAAACCTGTTTTTTGCTACTCTGAATACCGAACAAAAAAACCGCAGGTTCAGAGATGATAAACGTTATAACAAAGGTTTCAACAACGATTTTGGCAACCACAATGTGTACCGTTTCTATGATCTGATAAAAGATGAAAGCCGGTTTAAGGCCGTTTTTCAAAATATCCCTTTTCTGAACGGGGGACTTTTTGAATGCCTTGATTACAAAACCAAAGAAAAAGAAGAGCGGAAATACATTGATGGTTTTACGGCTGCCAAAGAACACCAGCCGGTGGTACCCAATATGCTTTTTTTTAGTGATGAGAAATCGGCTGACATCAGCAAATACTTTGGAACAACTGATAATGCTTATCCTGTTCAAGGGTTAATTAGCTTACTGGAAAGTTATAATTTTACCATTGACGAAAACGACCCCGATGATGTGGAGGTGGCCCTTGACCCGGAACTTCTCGGTAGTATTTTTGAAAACCTTTTGGCAAGCTACAACCCCGAAACGGCCACTACTGCCCGTAAAGCCACCGGAAGTTTTTATACGCCCCCCGAAATTGTCAATTTTATGACCGTTGAAAGCCTGAAAAGTTATTTCCGGGCTAATCTGGAAACCTCTGCCATTGATAATTTCGAAGAAAAACTGCACGACCTGCTTACGTTAAAAGTACCGGAAAATCCGTTTAATGAACCGGTCAGCCGGCTACTGACCGAACTGATAAATAACCTGCGCATTGTTGACCCGGCTGTGGGTTCCGGTGCTTTTCCTATGACTATCCTGAACAAGCTGGTTTTTATTCTCGGAAAACTTGACCCCGATAACCGCTTTTGGCAGGAATCGCAAATTAAAAGCGTGGAAAAAGTAGTTTCCGATCCGGTATTGCGAAGAACACTTATCGTCGATATCAAAAAACGGTTTAAAGAAAAAAACGCCGATTATGGACGAAAACTTTATCTTATTGAAAAATGTATCTACGGTGTGGACATTCAACAAATTGCCGTTGAAATTGCCAAATTGCGCTTCTTTATTTCCCTGCTGGTGGACGAAACCATCGATTTTAATCATCCCGAAAAAAATTACGGTATCGAAACCCTTCCCAACCTCGATTTTAAACTCATGCAAGGCGATTCGCTCATTGCTTCTTATGCTGACATTGACTTTAGCCGCAAACAGGATAAAGAAACCCTTTTTGATGTGGATGAAGCTTATAATAACCTGATTAAAAAGTTTGAAGAGCTGAAAAACCTGTACCAAAACGAATCGGACAAACAAACCAAAGACGATTTGCGCAAGGAAATTGACCAAATGGTGTTGCGCATTTTTGAGGAAAAGCTGCACGAAAAGGTTCCGTTGTTAAAAAGTATAGAAGCCAGAGCACAAATGATTCCCGGTGAAAAACAAAGGGAAGCCTACCGGATGGCCGAAAAACAAAAACTGACCAAAAAACTGGGGTTCGATATCCTGCAAATGGAAAAAGAGCTGATAGCCTTTACCGAAGGCCGGAAACCCAAAACATTTTTCCTTTGGGACATTTATTTTGCCGAGGTTTTTTCACAAAAAGATGGTTTTGATATTGTGATTGGGAACCCGCCTTACATTCAACTGCAAAAAGCGGTGGATGGCAGCCGCAAGAAATTTGCTGATCTGTATAAAAATGAGAACTACGAAACCTTTGAACGTACCGGCGATATTTATGCCCTGTTTTACGAAAAAGGAGTAAAAATACTCAACGAAAAAGGCCTGTTGTGCTACATTACTTCCAACAAATGGATGCGGACCGCTTACGGTGCTTCGTTGCGTAAGTTCTTTAGTAACCTAAACCCGGTGAAATTAATTGACATGGGGCCGGGCGTTTTTAATGCCGCCACGGTGGATACCAATATCTTACTGGTTGCTAACCAGAAAGCCGAAACCAAAAAGCTGAAAGCCCTTACACTGAAAGACAAAAACCGGCTGAACCATCTGGAAGATAAAGATTATTTAACCCTCAACCACCTGTCCGAAGAAAGCTGGATTATCCTTTCGTCTGAAGAACAGCAGATTAAAGAAAAAATTGAACGTATCGGTACCCCTTTAAAAGATTGGGATATTCAAATTTACAGAGGTGTGTTGACCGGGTTTAATGAAGCTTTTATTATTGATGGCCAAACCAAAGATGAACTGATAGCCCGCGACCCCAAAAGCGCCGAAATTATTAAACCCATCCTGCGAGGCAGGGATATTAAAAGATACAAAGCCGAGTTTGCTGATTTGTGGCTGATTGCCACTTTCCCGGCATTGCATTTGAATATTGACGATTATCCGGTAGTAAAAGAACACCTCGAACGTTTCCTGCCCAAAATAAAACAAACCGGTGAAACCTATATTGATGAAAACGGAAAAGTTCAAAAAACCCGAAAAAAGACAGGAAACAAATGGTTTGAAACCCAGGACCAAATCGGATATTGCGAAGAATTTGAGAAAGAAAAAATAATTTTTACAAAAGCTTCAAAGGAACAATCATTTGGATTCGATAGTACAAGAGTGTATTTATTACAAACAGCATACATTGCAACAGGAGATAGCCTAAAATATATATTATCTTTACTAAATAGTAAGCTCATCAATTACTGCTTTAAAAAATTTTATCAGTCGGGAGGAATTGAAGGAGAGATTACATATCAAGCTGTTGTAAATTTTCCATTGCCCCGATTAGCCATACCTTATCAAAAGCAATTTATTAATCTTGCTAATATTACCTTGACTAAGAAAGAGACTGATGAGGATACTACGCAAGAAGAACAACAAATAGACTTAATGGTTTACAAGCTTTACGAGCTAAGCTATGAGGAGGTAAAAGTCATTGACCCGGCGTTTGAATTAACGCAAGAAGAATACGAAAATGTGCAATAATTTCATTACCAACTTAAAAAAAGCATCATACTTAAATTTCTCTTTTCTTGAACACCTAAATATAAAAACTTGTACAGTCATAACAAATAACATATCTTTGCATATCGTGTAACAATAGACCCCATTTTTTAGGGTCTTTTGATACACAAACAGCAATAACAAATAGGAGTTTAATATAACTCTGTTACCGTGTAACAATAAGACCCGGTTATTGAGTCTTTCAGAAACGTAAATGGCAATGGCAAAAAGTACTTACATATCATCAAATCTTTCGGTAGAGCAAATCAAATTTCTTCATTTACTTGATGCCAACGAAATTTTATATTTCAGTATCAAAGATATTGAAAACAGAATAGGTAGTAAGCCGGACAATCTAAATGAGTTGGTTGAAAATCTTTGTCATAAAAAAATATTAAACCGCATTGAGCGTGGTAAATATGCCAAAGCACAATTCAACGATTTATATGTATTGGGTACTTTTATTTCTAATGGAGGGGTCGTAGCCTACTGGTCGGCTTTGCATTTGCACGGTCTTACCGAACGCTTCCCCAATAAACTGTTTATTAAAACGGTTGCACGTAAACGCAATACCAGTATTTTTGGTACACCCATACAGTTTGTAAGTGTACAGTCACGCAAAAATATTGGCATTATTAAAAATGGCTATGGTGATAATGCTTACCCGCTTACCAATGTAGAAACTACATTACTGGATTGTTTTGATCAGCCTCGTTATGCAGGCGATTGGCCTGATTTAATACGTGCTTTTTATCAGGCAAAATTAAATTCAGGTCTGCTGATAGCCTGTGCTTCTGCTTACAATAACGCTTCAACAACCAGACGTATGGGTTATTTGGCTGAATTGTTTGAGAAAAAAGAATTGAAAAGTTTTATTCGGTTTGCACGAAAAAACACAGGTAAAAAATATGTGCTGTTCGATGTTGCAGCACCCGATACCGGAGCCTTTAACAAGCAATGGATGTTACGTATGAATATGGAAGAATCGGCTATTTTAAATTGCATCCAGGAAACTTATTAAATCAGTAACAGTGATACTTCAAAAAGAAATACGAGATTTATCAACGGATTGGGGAGTTCCTCCTGATACTGTGGACAAAGACTATGTATTGGGTCATTTTTTGGCTGCTTTTAATAGTTATTATGGGAATCTCTTAATATTTAAAGGGGGTACCTGTTTGCGAAAGTGTTATTTTCCGGGATATCGTTTTTCAGAAGATTTAGATTTTACGGCAAAACAAGTTGATTTTCAGTTAAAAATAAAAGACCTTCAAAAAGTATGTAAAAGTGTTGAAGAACAAATCGGTATCCTTTTTCATATAGAAAAAATAAAGCCTCTTGAACATCAGAATATAAGAAAAGGCGACCAGGTTAAAATCAGGTACTGGGGAGCCAACCATTCCAAAAATCAACCCCCTGCTCCTCTGGAAAGATGGTTAAGCAAAATAAAACTGGAAGTATCAACCGAAGAGGTGGTTTTAATGTCCGCCGAGATGAAAACCATCCATCACCCCTATTCCGATTTATTAATAAGCGATGACCCTATAGCCTGTTATCCCGTTTATGAAATTGTATCGGAAAAACTGCGTGCATTGGTTCAGCGTTCTTATACCGCGCCTCGCGATTATTATGATTTGTTTTACCTGACAAAAACATACACTAAACAAGACTGGCAAAAAGTAAAATCTTTATTTCTGAAAAAGATGGAACATAAAAGCATACCCTATTCAGGTGCCGATCAGCTGGTATCACCTGCCTCAGTTAAAATAGTCCGTTTTGCCTGGAAGACAAGTGTGTCGCATCAATTGAATGAGAAAACCAGATTTACATCGGATGAAATGATTGATGAAGTAATTAACCTAATCAAAGCAAATTTATAGTTATGGCTACTAATTTTATAACGAATTCAAAAGAAACTGTCTCGCTAAAAGAACGCTTACAGAAACTGATAAGTGCAAGCGTAGAACTAAAATTCTTGGTAGGTTTCTTTTACTTCTCGGGCTGGCAGGAAATCTACAAAAGCCTTCAGGAAAATACTAAATTAAGCCTTAATATTCTTGTTGGCTTGCAGGTTGATAAGTATTTGTCGGGTATTGTTGAGGTTGAAAATGCAGATGATAGTTTGAGCAGGGAAGAACATTTTACGCAATTCATCAAATCCCTTGGTCATGCCATAAACAATGCCGAAATGGATAACGAAGAATTTTACAACCAGATAGAATTTTTTATCAAATTGCTGGAAGAGGACCGATTAATAATTAAAAAAACGCTCAATCCCAATCATGCAAAAATTTATATTTTCAAATTACAGCCAAATATATTTAACCTTGAGGGTCAGTTTATAACCGGAAGTAGCAATTTAACCAAAGCAGGTCTTCATAAACAAGAGGAATTTAATGTCGAAATTAGAGATTACGGTTTCGATACGGCAGAAAAGTATTTTGATGAACTCTGGGAATCTGCCATTCCCATCACCGAAGCCGAAAATGGCAAAAAAGTAATAACCGATTTTTTAAAGAACAAAACGCAGTCTTCTTTAATAACACCTTACGAAGCTTTTGCATACATCCTGAAAACGTATATTGACCTGCAGGAGAACAAGAAAATCAATTCATTCATCGATCGTATTT
>Ga0256827_10001866_pt1 | contig 13619 bp, 9 predicted proteins | sample CV84metaG_FD_185977 | JGI IMG/M metagenome (GOLD analysis project Ga0256827, IMG submission 185977) | Hydrothermal vent microbial communities from East Pacific Rise, Pacific Ocean - CV84 | ecosystem: Environmental > Aquatic > Marine > Hydrothermal vents | place: Pacific Ocean: East Pacific Rise... | reverse complement strand
TGCGGTCATACTTAAAGGTCCTCCTGTTGGAACAGGCTCATAACTACCAATATTATCAGAAGACCTACTTGCAATAATTTTTACTTGGTCGTCTTTTGTGTTATAATGAGTTGCTAATATCTCACTTTCGCCAAAATGCCAAGGGTTTCCTTCCATTTGAAAATTATATGTAGTTCCGTAATATGAACTATGCCAATACAACCATAATTTTCTATCAAGTTTTTTTTGAGGATATGCAGTGTAATAAAACTTAACAACAGCTTCGTTTAATTGAATATATTTATTTAAATCTTTTACTGTTTCTCTGTAAAACCCTGTCATATAAATTGGTTTTGATGGGTAATTAATTTTAATATTTTTTATTGCAGTTTTTATTATTTGTTTTGCTGTTGTTTTCTTTCTTTTTGCTTCAATTTTAACCTCTGAAATATAATTTGTTTTGTCTTTAAGTTTTATATTAATCTTATTTTGTGTATTTATTATTATATTTTGGGTTTCGTATCCAATATATGAACAAATTAGTGTATCTCCTTTTTTTAATTCAATATTTGCTAATCCATTAATGTCTGTTACTGCACCTTTATTTGTGTTTTTAATGTGTATAGATGTGTATGGAAGTGCTTCTTTTGTATTATAATCAATTACTTTAATTTCAATGTTTTGTGAAAATCCAATTGTTGATGTGAAAATTATTATAAATAAAATTATATTTTTCATTTTATTATTAATTTTACATTAATTTCTCTTGTCGTACCTAGTAATTTAGCAATAGCACAATCCCTTAAATTAAGCAATTATTTCATCTTCATCTTTCTTAAATTGAAAGCCTAATCGTTTACCTGTTTTAATTTTAGATTTGTTAATTTTTTCTTTCATTTGTGCAACAGTAACAAATTTAACATCATCGTAATTTGGCACAAGTAGGTCAAAATCAAGAGAATACAAAATAGCTGATTCTATAACATTTTTAATAGCTTCTTTGTCTATAATACTATGTCCAAAATCATTATAAAGAAAACCTAATTGACGTTTACCTTCTACAAAGTAGTGATTTTCTTTATTAATAAAAATTCTTCCAATCAAATATCCTAAATCATCAAAACGGTTATATTTAAAAGAGTCGTTTAAGAAATTATAGATGCTAATTATTCCTGAATAAGATGCTAAATTATCATTTTTCACATAAGAAATTTTCCATATTCCACTAGCTTTATCAAACTCAAAAATATTAGAGTGCATATTAAAAACCAACAAATCGCCGGCAATTTTTATTTCGGCTTCAAAAGCACCTCTGTCTTTATACTCTAACAAAATTCTTTTGTCATTTTCAAGCAGTTCTTTGTTGTAATCTTTAACAATAGCCTGTAGTACTTGTTTTACTTGTTTAAATGTTTTTAATGTATTATCATAAACCGTTTGTTTTGTAACAGATTTCTCTTTTAAAGTTCTGATAATTTTGGATTTAGCATCTTCTTTTTTCATCATATAAATTTTAATATGCTTTTGCAAAAATTACTCTTTCGTTTGATGGTTTGCCGGTTAAAATACATTTTCCTACTTCCTCTTCATTTTCAACGGGAATACATCTAATAGTAGCTTTTGTTAAATCTTTTATTTTTTGTTCGGTTTCAACTGTTCCGTCCCAATGTGCAAGAACAAATCCACCATTTTCTATTTTAGTTTTAAAATCTTCAAAATCATCAGATTTAAAAGTATTTTCGTCTCTAAATTTTAAAGCTTTATTATAAATATTTTCTTGAATTTCATCAAGTAATTCTGCAATATATTCGTGAACATCGTGCATCATTGCCATAGATTTTTCTTTCGTATCTCTACGAGCCACTTCAATTGTTCCTTGCTCCATGTCTCTTGGTCCAATAGCTAAACGAATAGGCACCCCTTTCATTTCGTATTCGGCAAATTTAAATCCCGGCTTGTGTGTGTCACGATTATCGTATTTTACTGATATTCCCATATTTTTGAGCTTTTCGGCAATTTCGTTAGCTTTTTTACTTATAGCAGCTAATTGTTCGTCACCTTTGTATATAGGTACAATAACAACCTGTATTGGAGCAAGCTTTGGAGGTAAAATTAAACCAGCATCATCAGAATGAGCCATTATTAAAGCACCCATCAAACGAGTAGAAACTCCCCACGATGTAGCCCAAACATAATCTAATTTTCCCGATTTATCAGCAAATTTAACATCAAAAGCTTTAGCAAAATTCTGACCTAAAAAGTGAGATGTTCCACTTTGTAGAGCTTTGCCATCTTGCATCATTGCTTCAATTGTATATGTGTCTAAAGCACCGGCAAATTTTTCGTTTTCCGATTTTCTGCCAATTATTACAGGCATAGCCATCCATTTTTCTGCAAAATCAGAATAAATACCTATCATTTGTTTGGTTTCTGCAATAGCTTCATTTTTTGTAGCATGAGCTGTATGACCTTCTTGCCATAAAAATTCTGCTGTACGCAAAAATAAGCGTGTTCGCATTTCCCATCGCACAACATTTGCCCACTGATTAATTAAAATAGGTAAATCTCTATAAGATTGTATCCAATTTTTATATGTACTCCAAATTATTGTTTCAGAAGTTGGACGAACAATTAATTCTTCCTCTAATTTTGCATCAGGGTCAACTATAACACCTTTTCCATTTGGGTCGTTTTTTAAACGATAATGTGTTACAACAGCACACTCTTTTGCAAAGCCATCAACATGACTTGCCTCTTTGCTAAAAAAAGATTTTGGTATAAATAACGGAAAATATGCATTTTCGTGACCAGTTTCTTTAAACATTTTATCTAGCTGAGCCTGCATTTTTTCCCAAATTGCATATCCGTATGGTTTAATAACCATAGAACCTCTAACTGCCGAATTTTCAGCCAAATCAGCTTTTACAACCAACTCGTTATACCACTGAGAATAATTCTCTTTTCTTGATGTTATACCTTTTGCCATTTTTTTTGGTATGATATTTGAAATTGAACAAATAATTAAATTTTTATACAAAAAAACAATAAAAATTTGATAATTTTATCATTCTTAATAAAAATTTGGAGGATTAGTCATGAAAACTTTAAAAATATTAGTTGTTTTAACATCAATTTTACTTGTATCTTGTGGTACAACAAACAGTGTAGGCTATGCATACGACGATGTTTATTATACACCTTCTGATAAAAAACCAACACAGGTAAAACCGGGAAACCCATATTCTGATAATTCTAATAAAGAAGACGAATATGCAAAATCAACTACCGAACAGTATGTAGATGATAATGGAGATACTTATGTAACACATAATTATTATGAAGATGAAGATAATTTTAATTATGATGATTATTACGATTATGAATATGCAACTCGCATAAGAAGATTTCACGAACCTTGTGTAAGCGATTGTTATTATGATAGTTACTATACTAATTCTTATTGGTATTCTTGTAATCCTTACGATTATGGAGTAAGTGTTTATTATGGTTATAATTGGTGGTATCCAAGCTATGGTTGGAATGTTTCTGTAGGTTGGGGCTGGGGTTATGGCGGATATTATGGAGGATATTATCCTTATTATGGCGGCGGCAGTTATTGGGCAGGATATAATCACGGATATAATAATGGTTATTACGATGGATATTATGGATACGATTCGCCATATTATTATAATAGTTATGATAGAACTAATTATGCACGTCAATCAAATGGTTCGTATTCTAACTCATCAGGCGGAAGAGATAATTATAACAGTTTTGCATCTAATTATAATAGAACCTCAAATGTAAGTTATGATTCCGGTAAAAGAGTTAATAATACTTCTAGTAGAACTAATAATAACACATCTAATAGAGTAAATAATAATACATCTAACAGAGTTAATAATAGTACATCAAGTCGTGTTAATAACAATACATCAGGAAGAACAAATGCAAATGTTTCGGGACGTGTAAATAGTAGTACATCAAGCAGAACAAATACAAATAGCTCGGCAAGAGTAAATAGTTCTTCAAGTAGAACTAACACTAATTCTGGGTCAAGAACAAATACAAATAGTTCAGCAAGAGTAAACAGTTCATCAAGCAGAAATAATACTGTTGGTTCTGGGCGAAGTTCAACTTCAAGAACAAATACAGGCTCGTCAAATTATGGAAGAAGTTCAACTTCAAGAACAAATAGAAGCTCAACCTCAAGAAGCAGTACGCCAAGAAGCAATTCGGGTTATTCTAGCAGCAGAAGTTCAGGAAGCAGCCATTCTGCTCCACGTTCAAGCGGAAGCTCAAGAGGATATTCTTCGGGAAGTTCATCAAGCAGAAGTTCTGGAAGTCATTCTTCGGGAAGAAGCTCGGGTAGTTATAGTGGCGGGCATTCATCAGGAAGTCATTCATCAGGAAGCAGAGGAAGCTCAGGCGGTAGCCGTTCTTCTGGTGGTGGACGTTCTTCAGGTGGTAGAAGATAATTAATAAATATGTCTAGTTTTCTTCAATCAAAACATTAATAATTTAATAAAGTAAGATGAAAAAATATTTTTATATAATAATTATTTTTATTAGTAGTATAAGTGCAATATCGCAAAATGAAATTGATGCACTAAGATATTCTCAAATGTATTATGGCGGAACAGCAAGATTTGCTTCAATGGCAGGTGCTTTTGGGGCTTTAGGTGCCGATGCTTCAACTTCGAGTATAAATCCGGCAGGTTTAGGCGTTTATAATAAATCGGAATTTACGTTTACTCCAAATCTTGTTTTTAATAATACATCAAGCGAATTTATGTTTAACAGGTATGATAGATACAGAACTAATTTTAATATTAATAACCTAGCTTATGTTGGTGCATTTAAAACAGGACAAAGTAGTGGGCTTGTAGCAGTAAATTGGGGGTTTAATTATAATAGATTAAATAATTATCATTACGACACATATTTTCAAGGTGTTAATAATTCTAGTTCGTATTCCGATGTTTTTGCAGCAAACTCTAATGGATATGGTATAGAACAATTAAATCTTTATAGAGAGAAATTAGCTTGGGAAACATACGTAATAGATAGCAAAGACTCAATAAATAAAATTTATGAAACAGCTTTGCCTAATTATGGCGAAATGCAAAAGAAAGAAATATACAGAAAAGGATATATGGGTGAGGTAGATTTTTCTTTCGGATTAAATTATAATCATAAATTCTACTGGGGGCTTACTGTAGGTTGGGTTTGGACAAGATTTAACGAAGATTCTTATTTTACTGAAACCGACCACGATGGTTCTATAAATAATTTTAATTATTTTAATTATAATGAATTTTTACATACAACAGGCGGAGGAATAAATTTAAAAACAGGATTTATATATAGTCCTGTTCGTTTTATAAGAATTGGCGGGGCATATCATTCGCCAACTTGGTTAACTTTAGAAGATAATTATGTTACCAAAATGTCTTCTTCTTTTGACGATGTTGGCTCGATTGGCCCAGTAATGTCGCCAAGTTTATGGCAAAGATATAATTTAAGAACACCTTCGAGATTTCTTGGTAGTTTAGCTTTTATTTTTGGCAAAATGGGTATTCTTAGTATTGATTACGAATATGTAAATTATGCTTGGGCAAGATATGGTTCGTATTATGATTTCTATCCATACGATGCAAATCAATCAATTATAAACACATACAAAGGGGCTCATAATATTAAAATTGGAGGAGAAGTTAGAGTAAACTTTGTTTCTTTCAGAGGTGGTTTTGCATTTTTCGATAGCCCTTATCAATCTTATCTATCTAATGCTAATAGTTATACGTATCAGTACACAGGTGGCGTAGGTTTCAATTTTAACTATTATTTTATAGATTTGGCTTATGTTCATCAAACAAATGATGTAAACTATTATTTATACAACCCAAATATTGCTCACGTAGATAGGGCTTTGATTACAAGTAATAGTAATAAATTTATGATTACTATTGGTGCGAGATTTTAATTTTTAATTGTGATAAAAAGACAATTGAATTATTATCTTTGCAAAATAATTTATAAAAAGTAAAAACTTGAAAAAATTAGCAAGAGTTTTAAGATATGTTATTCCTTATTGGGGTTCGGCGGCAGCTAGTATGTTTTTTAATATATTTTCCACTTTTTTCGGATTGTTTTCGTTAACAATGTCAATCCCATTTTTGTCAATTTTATTTCAAACAGGAACTAAAATTGTTGAAAAACCAGAAGGTTTAGATTTTAATATTCAATCTCTTGAACAAAATTTTAATTATTTTGTAAGCAACCTAATAGCTACACACGATAAAATATACGGACTTGCTTTTATAAGCATACTTGTAATTGTTTTTTCAATGTTAAAGAATTTGTTTCGTTATATGTCTTCGTTTTTTCTGGCAAATGTTAGAAACAGCGTTATAAAAGATGTTAGAAAAGCATTGTTTTACAAGTTGTTAGATTTACCAATAGCATTCTATTCAGGAGAAAGAAAAGGAGATATTATTTCTAAAATGACAAGTGATGTGGGCGAAATTGAAGTTTCTGTAATGCGTTCTATCGAAATGCTTTTTAGAGACCCAATAACAATAATTTTATATTTAATCACCTTGTTTTTTATGAATTTTCAACTAACGCTTTTTGTGTTGGTTTTATTACCAATAACAGGTCTTTTAATAGGAAGAATTGGTAAAAATCTTAGAAAAACAAGTTTTAAAGGTCAGAGTAAATTAGGGCTTTTAATGTCGGTAGTTGAAGAAACACTTACCGGAATAAGAATTATTAAAGCTTTTAATGCCGAACATAAAATGAAAAATCGTTTTTCGGGTATCAATAATTCATATACAAAATTAATGATAGGAATGTGGCGACGCAGAGATTTAGCAAATCCAATGAGCGAATTTCTTGGTTCTGTTGTTATGGTTAGTTTAATGTGGTATGGTGGTTCTATGGTTTTGTCAGATACAAACTCTTTATCACCACAGGCATTTATGGGGTATTTATTGATATTTTCACAAATAATATCACCGGCAAAATCATTTTCTACAGCATATTATAATGTACAAAAAGGAATTGCATCAATAGATAGAATTGATGAAATTTTAGATGCCGATAACCCTATTAAAGATGTTGATAATCCTGTTGAACTTAAAGAATTTAAAAAAGAAATTGAGTTTAAAAATGTTTCGTTTAAATATAAGCACGATTATGTTTTAAAAAATATAAACCTAAAAGTAGAAAAAGGTAAAATGATTGCTTTAGTGGGGCAGTCAGGTTCGGGTAAATCAACTTTAGTAGATTTATTACCAAGATTTTGGGATATAGAAGAAGGCGAAATATTTCTTGACGAATATAATGTTAAGAATGTAAGTATAAATTCATTACGTGGATTAATGGGTAATGTAAATCAAGAACCTATTTTGTTTAACGATTCGTTTTTTAATAATATAGCTTTTGGAGTAGAAAATGCAACAGAAAAAGAAATTATTGCTGCTGCAAAAGTGGCTAATGCACACAAATTTATTATGGAAACCGACGAAGCTTACCAAACAAATATTGGTGATAGAGGAAATACCTTGTCGGGAGGACAGCGACAAAGAATAAGTATTGCACGTGCAGTGCTAAGCAATCCTCCTATTCTAATTCTTGATGAAGCAACATCGGCACTCGATACCGAAAGCGAAAGATTAGTGCAAGATGCTTTAAATAATTTAATGAAAAACAGAACCTCAATAGTTATAGCTCATCGCCTATCTACAATAGTTTCAGCCGATTTAATCTGTGTGATAAAAGATGGTGAAATAATTGAGCAAGGTACGCATAAAGAACTTTTAGAACTTGATGGCAACTACAAAAAACTGCATAGAATGCAGACTTTCTAAATTTAATTTCAATTGGTGTTGAAGGACTTTGCAAACACTAATGTTAAGTGTCTATCATTTTTTCTTTATCTCTAAAAATAAATCATCAATAAAAAATTCTTGATTAAACGCATTAGAAATATAAACTCGTAAAATCCCTGAACGAACAAATTTTTTAATTTTGTATTTATTGTTTATCTTAATCTTATTCCACTCTCCTTCGGTTGTGATAAATTTCTGAATATCAATTTTTTCGAATAAAACCCTGTTATCTTTCTCTAAAACTTCTATAATTAAAAGAGGAAATTTATTTTTTTCTAAGCTTTCAATTTTCAACATAAAACTCATTAATACACTTATTTCTTGCGTATTGTCTAAATTATATTCTAACTTGTTTGAGGTTTTTGTTGTTGGCTTAAATAATAATGAGTATTTTCCCGAAAACGAATTGATATTATTTTTTTTATCTAATAAAAAATTTTGAGACTGCTTTGTGTCAAAATTAGTTTTAATATTGGCTATTGTGTTAAACTCATTTTTTGTAAGATTTTTTTTATCATCAGCTAAAGCAAGAATTCCCCCTTCTTTTCGACTTATTATCGACATTACATTTTCGTAAATATCGGAATATACCTCAGGTTTTTTAGAGTAAAAAACAATAGAAGAATCGAATCTGCTTCTTGTAATGCTGTATTTTTTTAGAACCGAAAAATAATAATCGTCAATTTCTTTAAATTTTTCTGAATTCATAATAATATTTAGTGTAGCATCAGCAATATGAATATCGGCTAAAACCATTGACATTGTATCTTGCGGAATTACCTCTATACTGTTCTGTTTTTCTTGCTTGCACGATTGTGCTGCAATTAAAATAACAACAATTATAAATACGATTTTTACAAATTTCATTTTACAAAATTAACATAAAAATCTAATTCCATTTCAGAATAAATATAAAATAGTTTAATTTCGTAAACGATGAATTTATTAAATAGCTCAAATAAAAAGAAAATAGCATTGCTTATAGACCCAGATAAGCCCAACAAAAATTTTAATAAATTTATTGATGACGCTACACGATTCGAGATTGATTTCTTTTTTGTTGGTGGCAGCGTTGTAAACAATTCGGTTGCCGATGTTGTATGTAATATAAAAAAAATAGCACAAAATATTCCCGTTATTCTTTTTCCCGGCAATGCAAACCAATTTACAAACAAAGCCGATGCCATTTTATACCTTTCGTTGATATCGGGTAAAAACCCCGATTTTCTTATCGGACAACATATTACAAATTCGGTTGAAATTAAAAAAAGTGGTATTGAAGTAATCCCCACAGGATATATTTTAATTGATGGCGGAAAAGAAACATCTGTGCAAAAAGTTAGCAAAACAAAACCAATTTCTGCCAATGATATTAATTTAGCAGTTTCAACAGCTGTGGCAGGAGAGCTTTTAGGAATGCAAACAATTTATCTTGAAGCTGGTAGTGGTGCAATAAATTCAGTTACTGCCGAATTAATTAACTCGGTAAAAAACAATATTGATAAACCCCTGATTGTTGGCGGTGGAATTAAAAGCACAAAACAAATCTCAGAAATAATAAATGCCGGTGCCGATATTATTGTTGTAGGAAATTCTTTAGAAGACAAACCTGAACTTTTGCAGAATTTTGTGGAACTTGTTCATGCCTTTAATGTAAGAGTGTAAAATCAGGATACTTTATATACTCAATCCATTTAGCTTTTAGGGAATTTATACGGGTTTATTTTTTCTTTTTTAGAGTTTAAAATTTTAAGCATAGCTTGTTACGCTTACAATTTTAAGCAAATAAAAATGGAAAAAGAAAAAGTAGAAAAGCCGAAAAGCTATTTGGTTTAAGTATATTGGGGAGACTTCTAATAATTATTAGCAGTAATTTGTTAAATGTAAATTGTAAAATTATCTTTGCAAAAAAAAAGTAATGAAACAAACAATATTAATTCCGATAGATTTTAGCGAGCAATCATTAATTGGGTTAGAGCAAACATATAACCTTGCAAAACTATTTAAGGCAAGCATTACCTTGCTTCATGTAATTAGAACACACGGGCCAATTTGGCGTTTTTTTAGTCAGAAAGAAAAAGACGATACGGTAAACAGAATGGAGGAAAACCTTCGTAAACTTGCCGACAAAGCCGAAAAAGAGCATAAAGTAAATATTAATACAATAGTAGAAAAAGGAAAAGTTGTAGAAACTATTTTGCGAATATCTAAAATAATTGACCCTGCAATGATATCAGTAGGAACAAGTAGTGGCGGTAATATTGGTAAAAAAATTATTGGTTCAAATGCATTAAGTTTGATTAAACAATCTACTTGCCCTGTTATCACATTTAAAGGAAACGAACACAACGATGGTTGCGATAATATTATTTTGCCACTCGACACCAAAAAAGAAACAAAAGACAAGGTTGAAATAACCAAGAAAATTGCAAAGTTTTTTAAATCTAAAATACATGCTGTAACTATTGTAACCACAGATAATCAATCGGTTATCGACAAGGCAGAAACGCAACTCTTGCAGGTTAAAAAAGATATAATTATTGATGATATTGAATGTGATATAAAAATAATTAAATCTGAAAAAAATATTGATATTATGGCACACAAGCTAATAAGTTATGCCTATAATGTTGATGCCGATTTAATTGCAATAATGACCCAGCAAGAAAATAATTTTCAAGAATTTATTATAGGTTCGCTTGCAAAACAAATTATTTTTGCTTCCGATATTCCTGTTTTAAGTATAAATCCTGTAAAAGAATAAATGGATTTATTTTTTAAACATCACAACTATTTATATGGTCTGTTTTTTATAGTCATACCAATAATTGTACACCTTTTTAATTTTAGAAGGTACAAAACTGTTTTATATAGCGATATAAGTTTTCTACAATCTGTTACAGAAAAAAGTAAATCGCAATCGCAGCTAAAACACTTGCTAATTCTTGCCTCACGCATTTTGTTTATTGTTTCGTTGGTAATGATTTTTGCCCAAGCATATTTATCTAAAACCGACAATAACACGCAAAACAATAAAGATTTAACAATATCTATTTACATTGACAACTCGTTTAGTTCTAGTTTAGAAAACGAAAAAGGCATTCTGTTAGAAAATTACAAAAAAAATGCAATAAACATTGCCAATGCCTACAAAGGGAAAGCAAAATTTTTGTTGCTAAGCAACGATATGCCTGCAAAATATCAATATCTACTGAACTACAACAACTTATCAGATTATATTTCGGAAATAACAATAAGTCACAAATCAAAAAATATTAACGAAATTATTGATATAAATTCTGATATAATCAAAAATACAAAAACCAATAAACTTTATATTTTATCCGATTTTCAATACAATTTTTTGAACAAAGAACTAAGTAAATACGACAGTTTAAATATTAATTTAATACCTTCGGAATTAAGCAAAACCAACAATATATCGGTTGATACTTGTTGGTTCGATTTGCCTAACCGCAAATTTGGGCAAAAAGAAAAACTTCATGTAAAAATAAATTCTTTTTCTGCCGAAGATTTAACCGATTTGCCTGTTAAATTATTGATAAACGACAGTGTTAAAGCAGTTTCTAGCATCGATATAGAAGCAGGTACAGAACAAACGCTTGTGTTTAACTACACAAATACCCAAAAAGCTAATTATAATTGCGAAATAAAAATAGAGGATTATCCGATAGTGTTCGATAACTCATTGTTTTTCAGCTACAGAATTAAAAATGAAATAAATATTTTAGCCATAGGCGATAAACCTAACAAATATTTAGAAGCTATTTTTTCTGTTGAAGATTATTTTAGCTATAAATACCAAAATAATAATGCAATAGAATATTCGGCTTTTAACAAAAACGATGTTATTATTATGTATGGCAATGCCGATATAACAAACGGATTTATTACAGAAATAAATAAATATATTGAGCAAGGTGGTAGTTTTATTTTAATTCCGAACATAAACAAAGAAAATACACAAGCATATAATAATTTTTTAGGCAATGTAGGAACTTTCACTTTTAGTGATATTGATACAAATTTTGCTCAAATAAAAAATATTGATAACAATATTGATATTTTTAAAGATTTATTTGAGAAAATTGATGCAAAAACCATTTTGCCAAAAATTAATTCTTGTTTCAAGACAAATAAAAACAACTATAACACAGAAATAGTTTTAGTAACAAAAGATAATACGCCACTGCTTTTTAGAAAAAAATTTGGTAAAGGTAATTTGTATATTTTCACTTTTAATGCTGTAAATAAAAACGAAGAAAATTTTAATAAATCGCCCTTGTTTTTGCCATTGTTTTACAATGTAGCTCTATCGAACCAAACACACAAATTGTTTTATTATATCAGCAACAGCGAAAAAATAGAGTATCATAAGTTTTACGACGAGCCTATAAATATTAGTAATAAAAATTACAATGTAGATTTTATAAGCCAAACAAGCAAAATAGGAAACAAAACCTACCTTAATATTGACAATTATATTACAAAATCGACAAATTATTCTATAAAAAAGAATAAAGAAATTGTTGATGTAATTTCGTTTAATTACAACAGAAGTGAAAGCGATATGACCTTTACTAATATCAATGAGATAAAAAGAATAATAGAAAACAACAAACTTAAAAATTGGCAAATTTTTAGTAGCTCCGACGAGCATTTAACTCAAGAAATTACAAACAGTTACGGCAAACAACTTTGGTATTATTTTGTTATTTTAGCCCTATTCTTTTTGGCTTTAGAAACTGTTTTTATTCGTTTGTTTAAAATAAAAAGAAACGCCTAATACAAAAACCCAAACAACCAAAGAGGTATTTTGTTTTTATAGCCATACTCAATATCATCGGCAGCTATAAAAGCATTTTCTATTCCTTCAATTTGCTTGTTTGTTTTATCTTTTCCGCCAATTTCAAATAAATATTTATCATCAACAAAAAAATCGCCTTTTTTAGGATAAGTTACAGTATGATTTTGCGATAGTTGATTTAAAAAAAAGATTTCTCTTAAATTGCCTTTATCAGAACTAATACCTGCAAAAGCAAATGACAAATTTGTATTTTCGAGAAAAATTTTATTAGGTTTTTGCAACAAACTAATTCCCTTAGAATTTGCGTATATATTATTAATTAACTTTGTGTCTGATAAATGGTTTATATACTCAATTAAGGTGTTTCGAGTTACGCCTATACGCTCTGCTAATTTTGATATGTTTGGTTTAAATGGCGATGATTTAGCAATAACATATAAAAGCTGCTTTATTTTAACAGTTTTACTCATTTCAATATTTCTTAATAATGGCAATTCAATTTCGATAACCATATTTGTAACAGCATTAATTTTATTATAATACAAATCTTCACTTTCTTTAAAGAACGGATAATATCCAGATGCAATATATTTTTTGAAATGTTTAATAATTTTTGTTTTAGAAAGTATTTCTTTACTTATTTTTTGATTATTTTCTATAATCTGCTCTAAACTGTATGCTTTGAAATTAGTATTTAAACTAAAATTAATATACTCTCTAAACGATAATCCTTGCATAAAAAACACTACTGCACGACGGCTTAAATCGGCCTGTGAGTTTAATATTTCTAATAAAGATGAAGCTGTAAAAGTTATTTTTAAGTTTTTGTATAAATCGTAAATGTTTTTTAATTCTACCGACCAATTTTCGTATTTATGTACTTCGTCTAAAAACAAATGTTCGCCACCATTTGC
>Ga0256827_10001865_pt1 | contig 13628 bp, 7 predicted proteins | sample CV84metaG_FD_185977 | JGI IMG/M metagenome (GOLD analysis project Ga0256827, IMG submission 185977) | Hydrothermal vent microbial communities from East Pacific Rise, Pacific Ocean - CV84 | ecosystem: Environmental > Aquatic > Marine > Hydrothermal vents | place: Pacific Ocean: East Pacific Rise... | reverse complement strand
CTAATCGATGCAGTTAGTCCGTATGAATAGTACAGTGTATTTTTTTTAAAGTTTACATTTTTATCTGCTTTAATATCGTTATTTGAGATTCTAGATATTCCAATACTTGTTTTAATACCAATATTTGTGAAAATAGTACGTGCATTTCCGCTACGTTGAGCATATGAGTTTATGCTAATAAATAATATTATTACAATTATTTTTTTCATTATTTCTTTAACGTAAAAAAGACCTGAAATTTTCAGGTCTTTTAAAACTAAATTTATGTTTTTTACCAAACACGAGCTCTGTCCTCTTTTTTACGATAAAGCTTGTCGTTTTCCGAAATTTTAAAATTCTCGTAAAGTTGGTCTAAGTTAAATAACGGTACGTTTACACGAGCATCACCAGGCGAGTGAACATCTTCTTTTAATCGTCGCATAAGTTCTTCATCTAAAATATTTTGTCGCCAAAGTTTTGCATAAGCCAAAATAAATCGTTGTTTAGGGGTGAAACCAGCAATTGTATCAGTTGTTTTTGCTTGTTCGGTTGTCATAAATGCGTCCCAAGCAATGTTTAAACCTCCAAGATCTGCAAGATTTTCACCTATTGTTAATTCACCGTTAACATGTAAAGAGTCTAGTTCAGTATAATTGTTAAATTGGTCTATAACAACTTGTTTTCTTTCGTCAAATGCTTTTGAATCAGTTTCTGTCCACCAATTATTAAGATTTCCATCTTTATCGTAGTTACGTCCTTGGTCGTCAAAGCCATGAGTCATTTCGTGTCCAATTACAACACCAATACCTCCGTAATTTACAGCATCATCTGCATCCATATAAAAAAATGGAGGTTGTAAAATTGCAGCTGGGAAAACTATTTCGTTTGAGTTTGGACTGTAATAAGCATTTACTGTTTGTGGCGACATTCCCCATTGAGACTTGTCGTAAGGTTTTCCTATTTTTGAAATCCCATCTTCAAAATTAAATTTATTTGTAGCAATTACGTTTCCTAAGTAATTATTAGGTGTTATTTCCAGTTTTGAATAATCTTTCCATTTGTCTGGATATCCAACTTTTACGGTTATAGCATTTAGCTTTTCTATTGCTTTTTGTTTTGTCGTATCTGTCATCCAATCTACGTTTTTTATACGTCCTTCAAACGAAGTTTTTAGATTGTTAACTAATTTTATCATACGATCTTTTGCGGCAGGAGGGAAGTATTTTTCGACGTAAAGTTGTCCTAAAGCTTCGCCTAATGCTCCGTCTGTTGTTGCTAAAACTCGTTTCCAACGAGGTCTCATTTCTTTTTGTCCACTAAGTACACCACCGTAAAATGCGAAATTTTCTTTTTCAAAATCAGATGTTAAATAGTTTGCTGAACTGTTTATTACTTTCCATTTTAGATAAATTTTCCAATCGTTAATAGAAATATCGTTAACAAGATTTGATAAACCTGAAACAAATTTCTTTTGTGCCACATTAATTTCATTTGTAGCAGTTAAATTTATTGTATTAAAATATAAATCCCAATTTATATTTGGAGAAATCTCTTTTAATCCATTTAAGTTTACTTTGTTGTAGTTTGTAAAAGGGTCGCGAAGTTCAAGGCGAGTAAAAGCGTTTTCTGCTAATTTTGTTTCAATATTAAAAACAATATCGGCATATTTTTTTGCATTTTCGTTTTCTCCTGCCAAAGAAAACATATTACTAACAAATTCAATATATTTTGTTCTAATATTTTGTGACATTTCGTCGTCTGATAAGTAATAATCTCTATCAGGTAAACTAATACCTCCTTGATATAAAATTGCAATTACATTACTACTATTTTTTTCGTCTTGTACGTTAGAAAAATGAAATAGCGGAGTAAAACCAAGCATATGCATTTGGGCTACTTGCTTAATAAAATCGTCGGTAGTTGATATGCTATCAATAGATTGTAAATATGGTTTGATAGGTTCTATACCATCTGCTTCAATTTTTGCAGTATCCATTCCTGAGTTGTAAAAATCAGCAATTTTTTGGGCGTTAGTACCTTTTTCGTTTTTACTTTTTGACACTTCTGTAACTAAATCTTTAAGTTTGTTTTGGTTGTTGTCGTACAAAACGGTAAACGAACCGTACTGAGTTTTATCACTCGGTACAGGGTTGTTTTTAATCCAACCTCCGTTAGAGTATTGATAAAAATTGTCGCCTTGTTTAACAGATAAATCCATATCGGCTTTGTCTATAGCTAAATTTTGTTCCATATTAGTTTCTTCTACTTTGGTTGATTGAGTACAAGCGCTTATTGCTATAACTCCAGAAAGTGCTAGTGCTTTAAGTGTGGTTTGTTTCATTCTTTATTATTTTTTAATTAAACAAAGGTACTAATAAATTTATTTTAATTTTATATTTGTAAAACATAAATGATTGTTACGCGTACAAGACGAATTAAACTTCTTATATGTTACATCGACCAATAGATTTTATTTCATCAACTTATGATAAACTCGAACACTTTTGGGAATCTAGAGAAAATATGAAATTTATAGGAACAGTAACCGTTTTTGGATACTTGTTTAGTTTGTTACTGATACAAATAAATATTTGGGGTTTTATTCCTGAACCATTTTCTAATTATATTCATAATAATTATTTTGATGCAATAGGAGTTGCTTTTTCATTATTACTTTTTTTCGAAGTTGTAGGACTTGTTTTTGTATTGCCTCGTTCGTTTTCGGGTGCACTTATAAAACAGTTCGAAATATTGTCGTTAATACTTTTGCGACATGCTTTTGAGGAGTTTAAGTTTATTGGTGATTTAATAAATGTTGAAAATATTTCAAATTATATGTATCATATGTTGTCTAATGCTTTTGGAGCGTTGATAATATTTGGTGGTATTTTAATAATAAAGAGAATACAGAAGCATAGAGATTATACTAAAAATAAATGGGACAGAGAACGGTTTATTCAGCTTAAGAAAGTAGTTGCTTTTATTCTTATTATTATTTTTACGTATCTAGCAATAGTTGATTTGTATTTGTTTTTTTCAGGAGAAAGTACTTTTAAGTTTTTTAAAACATTTTATTCGGTATTAGTATTTTCTGATATTTTCATTGTTCTGGTTTCGTTGAGATATAATCATTCGTATATTGTGCTTTTCCGAAATTCTGGTTTTGCATTTGCCACTGTTTTGCTTCGTGTTGCTTTAACTGCTCCGGTTTACATTAATTCGGTAATTGGTATTGTTGCTATAGTATTTACTCTTGTGCTAACTTATATTTATTCTAACTTTAGTTTAAAAGAGGAGTAATTGTTACAGGGTAAACATATATTTTGTTTAATTGTTATGTTATTTACTCGTTTATGTCTTTATATTATAGTATTTGGTTGTTGATAAACAAATAAACGCATAATCCATTAAAACAAATAAAAAATCATAATACACATTTAGGATAATCCTAATATTTAATAACTCTTAAATAAATCTTGTTTTACTCCGGAAACATTACCATTATGTAAATACCACATTTTTCCAAGTATTTCCATTTTTCCTTCTTTTGTTAATTTATCGAAACTTTCAACATCTTCATCAATGGTATGAATAGAGCCTCCTGTTTTGTATGCTAAATTTAAATAATGTATATGATATGCATAACCATTTCCACAAAGAATAACGTGTACCGGAACGTGTAGTTTTTCAACTAACATTAAATCGCGAACATTACTACGATTATCAGCAATTAAAAAAAGCTCTTTTATGTTAGGCCATTTATTTTGTGCAAAAATTAGAGCTTCAGTATCGTTTTCTGGCCAATCGCCACCTTTTCCCATTTGTGTTATTTCGTACATAACTTCAATTACGTCAGCTAAGTTTTCAGAATCGAATGCATAAATACCACCTGTGTTTCCAATTATTTTTTCGTCTGTTCGTTTTTTATTACCATCGTTAAAAAACACGAATTTATTAATTCGTTTACTCTTAAAATTTAGAGCATGCCACATTATTGCTTGTCCGCTGTAAGCATACATACTACCGGTCCAATCCATTACAATAACCATATCTTTCCATTGTGGATGACGCTCTAAAACATTATAAACATCGGCAGTAGAAATGTCATCGAGCATATCCATTTGATTTATGATTTTTAATACGGTACCCTCGTCAGTTGAAAGCGAATCGTTTATTTTTAAATTACGTAATAATGGAGGTAAATTCTTTTTTCTATCGAATAAATATTTCTCGCCCTCAGGCAATTCGTCGTTAATTTTTGTTATTTCTTTTTCCGATATTTCGTTACTGTTTTTGTAATAAATTACAATTCCGTGATACATTTTTTTTGTTTCCTTAGCCGTAAAACAATTTGCTTGCAGTACTGTTCTAAACTCAATGTTTTTGCGGTTTAGAGTAGAGTCTAGCCTGAAAAGTTCTTTTAAACGATTTGCCAAAAGTTCGTAATAATTGGTAATCCAATCGCGTTTTATCTTAGGGTATTTAGTGTAAATTATATCAACACGATATACATTTTTTGTGCTATCGTATGGTGTCCATTTATTTTTGTCAATTAGTTTGTAGCGTGCATATCCATTGGTTAATACTGTGTGGTTTGCTTTAATTGTGTCTTTAAATTCAAGAATTTCGACGTATTTTAATTTTTTGGTTAGTTGTTCTTTGTATTTTCTTGGGCTGTTAAGTACATGATTTTGAAACTTATGATTCTTTTGGGAATATAAGTTAGATGAGAATATTATGATTATTATAAGAAGTAACTTTATTTTCATTGGGTGTAGAACGTGTGAGTTTTGTTTTTAGTATTTTTTCGACACGAATTCACGAATATTAAATTCATACGATGACTCAAAGTCATCGTATGAATATTATTAATTTAAAACAATCCGTTATTCTGATATATTTCTAGTTGAACTTCAGAAAATGGATTTGCATTAATTTTTGTTCCTTTTGTTAAATTCTCAATTTCTCCGCTAACAAAATTAACCTTTATTTTATCGCCATCTTCAAGATTTAAACCTTCAAGAGTGTTGTATGTCATAATTGGCATAGCTGCATTAATTGCATTTCGCTCGTAAATTGCACCAAACGACTCGGCAATAACAACCGATACCCCAAGTGCATCAAAACCATCAACTGCTTGCTGACGAGAACTTCCACTACCAAAATTCTTTTGAGTTAGAACTATATCGCCCGGTTGTACTTTTTTTGCAAAATCTTCGTAACCTTTTAGATTATCGAAAATATATTGTCCCATTTCGTTAATGTCGGTTATAGCCAAATAACGATTGTGGAAAATCATATCAGTATCAATATTATCTTCCTTTATATACCATACTCTACCTTCAACAACAGTTGGTTTTTCTTCAACTTGTTTTTTTGCAGCTTTTGCTTGTTTTTCTTCAATTTCTCCAGTTTCGAAAGTTGCAGGTGTTTCCGGAATTGCATCAGGAGTAGTAACATATCCAGCCAAAGCTGATGCCGCTACAACTGCCGGAGATGCTAAATAAACATCACCTTTACCTTGTTTTCCGGGGAAATTTCTATTTCCTGTACTTACAGTAACTTCTCCCGGTCCGTTTTGTCCAACCTGACCTGCTGCACAACCAGCACAACCCGCGTTAGATACTAAAGCACCTGCATCTTTAAATATTTTAATTAAGCCTTCATCGTATGCTTGATTCCAAATAGCATCGGTTGAAGGTACTATTTTAAGAACAACTCCCGGAGCCACCTTTTTATCTTTAAGTAATTCAGCAGCAATTCTTAAATCTTCAATTCTTCCGTTTGTACAACTTCCGATAAAAGCAGAATCAATTTTAGCTTTACCTGTATTGGTGATGTCGTCAGTGTCGTGAGGTGCTCCCGGTAACGATACTTTTGGAGTAAATTTACTTATATCAACATCAATAACTTGTGCGTAATTTGCATCAGCATCAGCTTCAATTTTTTCAAGTTTGCGACCTGTTGCTTTTTCGCAATATTGCATTACTTCGTCATTAGGAGTGAAAAGAACTATAATTGTTCCCATTTCTGTTCCCATTGAAGAAATTGTAATTCTTTCATCAAGAGTTAGTTTGTCAACCTCGTCGCCTGTAATTTCAACAGAATAACCAAGCAACTTATTCGCTCCAAAAATTGAAAGTAGGTTAATTACTATATCTTTGGCAGAAATGTTTGCAGGGCGTTTTCCTACTAAATTTAGGTTAACCGATTCAGGAACTTTAAACCAAACCGAACCATTTGCAAAGGCGGCTGCAATATCTTTATCGCCCATTCCTTGCCCAAAAGCACCAATAGCACCAAGTATATTGGCGTGTGAGTCGGTTGTAACAGCAGTAGAACCAGGCCAAGCCAAACCATCAGAAATCATTGTGTGAGTTCCGATACCATTATTTATATCGTAAACTTTTATTCCGTGTTTACGTGCAAAAACACGAACAATTTGCTGGTTTACAGCATATTTTTGGTCACTTCCTGTTGGGTTTGTATCGAAAGTGAAAACTGTTTTTGAAGGGTCGTCGATACCAAGACCAAATTCTTCAATGTTTTTTACTACGTTTGGTCCGCCAAAATCGCGAGCTGCACGAGCATCAATAGTTATATCAACAATATCGCCCGGTTTTACGCTGTTGTGTTTCGAGTGATTTGCAATTATTTTTTCAATAAGAGTATGTCTCATAGTTTGTTTATTTATTTTACACAAAAATAGATATTTACATTTTAACAACTAATTATTTTTATGTATAATTTTATTTAGAAAGATAATTATTTTCTTCCTGTTAAAATAAATTTAATATACTTTCGTTAATGATTTTAATAAATGATAATGATATTAAATAGATTAATCATAATATTAATAGTTGTAACTCCTTATATGGCTTTCAGTCAGATTGGAGGGTCTGACACATACGATTTTTTAACTCTTACAAATTCGGCACGTTCTGCTTCAATGGGAGGCGACTTAATTTCAATTCAAGATAATGATTTGAATTTGACTTTTGAAAATCCATCACTTTTAACTCCTGAAAACGACAACCAGATGGTATTTAATTATGTAAATTATTTTTCCGATATTAATTATGGTTATGTTTCGTATGCCAAGGATATCGAAAAAATAGGAACATTTGCTGCCGGTATGCATTACTTAAATTATGGCGAATTTATTAAAGCTGATGAAACAGGGGCGAAGTTGGGTACTTTTAGAGCTGCAGAATATTCATTAAATTTATTATACTCAATACCTATTGATACACTTTTTAATTTTGGAGTAAATTTAAAAACTATTTACTCTCAACTAGAAACATATACGTCAATGGGAATGGCTATTGATGCGGGTTTAACATATTTTAATAAGCAAAGTAATACATTATTATCTTTGGTTCTAAAAAATGTAGGAACACAATTTAAACCTTATGTGGAAGGTAATTATGAACCGTTGCCATTTGATATGCAGTTCGGCTTTTCTAAAAGGTTTAAACATGCACCTTTTAGGATTTCTGTGGTTGCTCATCATTTATATAAATATGATTTAACATATGTAAATACACTCGATCCCGATAATATTCCTGACCCTGTTACGGGCGAAGTAGAACAAAAAAAGTGGTTTGAGGAGCATGGTGATAAAGTTTTACGACATTTTATTTTTGGAATTGAAGTAATACCTATTAAAAACTTCTTTATTAGGTTGGGTTATAATCATCAAAGGAGACAAGAGTTAAAGTTGTTTTCGGCAAATACTTTTTCAGGTATAAGTTGGGGGCTTGGTATAAAAATATATAAATTTAGTTTTAGTTATGGTAATGCTGTTTATCATGCAGCAGGTTCGTCGCATCATTTCTCAATTACTACAAATTTTTCTGATTTCAAACGAAAAGAAGTAGAGCCTGTAATCAACTAGTGTTTGTACTTAATTCTCTTTATGTGCATATACATGTACTTTTATTCTGTTTCTCACCATATTTGCAATGTCGATGGTTTCCATATCTTTATATTCTTCGTAAGGAATAGGTTTTAAAACTTTATATTCTATATTACCTTTTGGATTGAAATTAAGAGTGTCTTTTGGGACAATTTCGCGAGTACCATTTATTACAATTGGTAAAATAGGTATTTTTTTACGTTTAGCAATAATAAATGCACCAGACTTAAATGGTCGTAAAGTTCCTGTTGTTGAGCGAGTTCCTTCTGGGAAAATAAATATTGAACTTCCGTTATCTATAGCTTTAGAAGCATCTTTTACCATTTCTAATATACTTTTTTTATCACCTCTTCTAAGTTTTACATAATTGTTTAAAGTCATATTCCACCCAATTATAGGAACTTTAAAAACTTCAGCTTTTGAAACCCATTTAAAATGGAAAAATAAATAAGAAGTTGATAATATATCTAATTGTGATTGGTGGTTTGCAACCATCATATAAACCTTTTTTTTATCGTAATTTTTTTTGCCTATTAATTTAATGTGCCAACCTGGTATTGAAAATATATACATTGCTCCCCAAATTTGGGTGAAAAAATGAAGAATAGCTAGTCTTTTGTCGAAAGGTTTTGTAATAATCCAAATTATTAAAGCTATTATATACAGAGGAAATCCTACAGCAAAAAAGTATATAAAAAAGAATATTGAAAATGCTTTTCTCATATCACAAATGTAGTAAATTTATTTTTTCGAGAGGAAAAATGTGGGTTTTTATACGAAAAAAATATAATTTCAAATTAGTAAATACATATTGTGTGTAATTTATTGTAAAATATTTAGAGAATTAAAAGTCTTTTATTATATTAGTAAATTAAATAGTTTAAAATTCCTTATGAAATTTAGAATTATAATTACGATACTAGCTAATATATTTTGGATTAATAGTTTTTCGCAAACTACAATTTTTTCCGAAGATTTTGAAGGTGCTTCTGCAAATCAAACTAAGTTAAAAAATACAACTTATATAGGTTGGTCGAATTATCATATTTCTGGAAATAATAATTATTGGTGGATTTTTGATAATACAAGGAGTTTAACTCAAGGTTCATATGCGTTAGCCATTAGTAAAAATACACCACAAACATCAGGTACAAAACCGAGATATAATAATGGTTCTTCTGCAAAAAATATTGCTTATTATACAACACAAATTAATGCAACAAATTATACTAATTTAACAATTGATTTTAAATGGATTGCAAATGGTGAGAGTGGATATGATTATGGTAAATTGTGTTATTCATTAGATGGAACAACATGGACAGATTTTTCAGGTACTTATCAAGGATATAATTCGTGGCAAAACGTAACAAATTTCGATATTTCTGGTGTTGATGGACAATCATTTTACATTGGTTTTAGATGGATAAATGATGGTTCTGTTGGCAGTAATAGGCCATTTGTTATTGATGATATAGTTATAAAAGGGACATCTTCATGTAGTTCGTCAGCATATAGATGGACAGGTTCTGTAAATACAAATTGGGGTACTGCTGGTAATTGGTGTGGAAATGCTGTTCCAACATCATCAGATAATGTAATAATACCCGGTTTAGGTATTACAAATTGGCCTACATTGAATGTAGATGGAAGTTGTAATGATATTACTATAGAAGCAGGTGCACAGTTAAACGGATCTTCTAACAATCTTAATGTTTATGGGAATTGGACAAATAATGGTAGATTTAATCCAGGAACTGGAAGTGTGTATTTTAAGGGTGGAAATAATGCTACATTAACAGTTTCAGGTTCATCTCAAACAATATTGTCAGAAGGTTTTGAGTCAGGAACTTCAGGTTGGACATTAGGCTCGCAATCAAATCATACTGAGTGGAGACGTCAAACAGGAGCATCTCATAATGGAAGTTATGATTGTGCATCATATGATTTGAATGGCAGTAGAAATCATAATTATTATCATAGTGGAACAAATATTTACGTTGATTTAAGTCGAAATGTTGATTTAAGCGATTATTCATCAGCTTCAATAACATATTATTGGAGATGTAACAGTAGTAGTAGTACTGTAAATAATATTTTTAGTTTCGATGGTACTGTTCTTAAAGATGATATGGAAGGAAGTGGTAGTTCGTGGCATTCAGCAACATTTAGTTTAAACCCATATTGTGGAGATTACGACAATTTTATGTTTTTTAGAATGTGGGCAGGCTCAGGAGTTTCTGGAACTCCAGGTTTGTGTATTGATGATGTTAATATAACAGGAACACCAAATGTTGAACATTTTAATAATTTATTTGTCCAAAAAACAGGTAGTGCAAAGTTAACTTTAGCATCATCAATAAAAACTAAATCTGATTTGCAAATATCAAGTGGTGAGTTTGATGCTAACGGATATAATATAACTGTAGCGGGTGATTTTACAAATAATAGTACTTTTACTTCGGGTACAGGTATTGCAAAATTTGATGGTACATCAACTCAAACAATAAGCGGAAGTAGCAATACATCGTTTTACAAATTTATAAAAAATACATCTAGTGAATTAGTGTTTTCAGGTAATGGTACAACAATTGCTGCTACTAACTCTTTTACTTGGTTAGATAACGATGATAAAATTAATATTAATGGAACAAATTTAAATGTTATAATAAACGATAAAGTTTTAGTAAATATGGGCTGTGAATTAGATGTTAGTAATGGCTCAATAATTTCTATAGCAAAAAATTTCCAAAATTTAGGAACTATTGATTTTACGTCGAGTACCAGTGTGTTAAAGTTTCATAGCAATAATAATTCTTATGTTTTAACAGAGCCGGGAGATACTATTTTTTATGATGGATTTGAAACGGATCCATTTTCAGGCTCTGTTTGGACTACAGATCAAGGAGGAACTGATGGTAGCCATCGTTCAGATTGGAGATGGTCTAATGGTCAGCAACATGCAGGAGCACATGATTTTGCAGTTATGGATAATAGTGGTCCTACACCTTATGATTATCAATGGAACTCGCCATCAGATTATTGTGAAACGGAAATTAGTGTTGATTTAACAAATTATTCGGGGGCAATTTTGGAATTTTGGTGGAAATGTGGTGGTGATGACCCTGCACAAGCATCGTATAATGGTGATTTTGGGCAAGTATTTGTTAATGGAACAGCTATTACTGAAAAATTATGGGGACAACAAAATTATATTAAACACTTACCAATTAGTTTAGCTGATTATGCTGGTCAAACAATAACAATTAAATTTAGATTTGAACAAGATGGAAAGTATTCGGGAGGACATGCAACCTCACCTGGTTTATGTATAGATGATATTCTTATTTATGCTAATTGTATTCAAACTCTTAATGTTCATGATTTATTAGTAAGTAAAACAAATAACTCAACTTCAACAGTTGTTTTATGTCCTATTGATGCTAACGATGATATTACTGTTACACAAGGAATATTAGATGCATCTGGAAATAATATTTCATTAGAAGGTAATTGGACTAATGTGTCAAATACCGTTTTTTTACCAAGGCAAGATACTGTTACTTTTGATGGAGGAGCAGATAAGACTGTTGATATAGGAACTACATCATTTGATAACGTTTTTGTAAATAAACCATCGGCTAAATTGTCTATTTTGAATAATACTCTTGATATTGATAGAACATTAAAAATATTTACAAATTCAATTTTAAAGTCAGCAGGAAATAATATTGAGATTGGTAGAGATTGGTATAATTCAGGCACTTTTACTCATGATAATAATACTGTTATTTTTGATGACCAATCGGTTATTCATACTAATGGTACAGGTTGGGGAAAAAGTTTTTATAGTGTGGAACTTAATGGTACAAGTGCAACTTTGGCTGATGAAATACTGGCTGAAGGGAATTTTATTGTAACTTCAGGAAATTGGGATGTTAGCTCTGCTAACTATGAAATGACTGTTTATGGTAATTTTATTAGTAATGGGACTTTTACAGAAAGGAATGGAAATGTAAATATTAGAGGAGCAAATACAAGTGTATCTTTTGCAGCCGGAGATGGATTTTATAACTTAACTCTAATTAAAAACTCAAATTCAAATTATTTAAGATGTCTTTCAGATTTTAATGTGCTTAATAATTTAACAATGACATTGGGAGATATCGATTTAAAGGATAAAACAATTAATTTAGGAACAACAGGAACATTGGTTGGCGAAACAAATGATAATATGATTTTTGCAACTGATGGTTTAGGAATACCAGGTAATGGCGATGGTAAAATTACAGCAACAAGAACAAATCCTAACGGTGATATTGCAGGATTAGGTTGTGAAATTGTACCCGGTTCAGCAATGGGAGTAACAAGAATAACTAGGGGGCATATGTATCAAACAGGAACAAATTCTGATGGAAGTTCTAATGGACCAAGTATATTTAAATATTTTGATATTGTACCAGCAAATAACTCAGGATTAAATGCGACATTTCGTTTTCATTATTTTGAAAATGAGTTAAATGGTCAAACAGAAGCCGATTTGTTAATGTGGCGTTCAACAGATGGTGGAAATAATTGGATATTACGAGACGGTATAGCATATCCTTCAAGCGATTTAGTTGAATTGTCAGGTATTGATGCTTTTTCGCGTTGGACGTTAAGTAGCATGGATAAACCTCTTCCTGTAACGTTTTTAACACAAAAAAATACATGTGTTGAAAATGGTGCAAAAATTGAGTGGATTACAGCATCAGAGTTTAATAATGATTATTTTTCTGTTGAAAGAAGTATAGATGGTTATAATTTTGAAGAAATAGGAAAAGTAATAGGAGCGGGTAATTCAAATGAAATAAAAATGTATTCTTTTGTCGATGAAAATTTACAACAAGATTTTTATTATTATAGATTAAAACAAACCGATTATGATTATAAGGAGTCGTATGGTGAAGTTTTAACGTCTTATTGTAAATCTAATATTTCAGAAGTAAATCTTACTGTAGAATATAATAATCAGGATATTGATGCGGTTTTAATAAATACTACATTAGGAGAAAAATATACTGTTGTATTTGTTGATGTTGGTGGTAAAATTATTGAGACTAAAGTTATGAAATCTTTAGGAGGTTCTCTAGTTTATTCAATTAATAAAAATTCTATTTCTGAGGGTATTTATTATATAAGATTTATTTTGGTAGGTACAGATAAACAATATTCAAAGAAAATAATTGTTAAGCATTAGTAATTAAATGACTTGTACTGTTAATAAATTATAAAAATACTTGTTAAGTTGTTTATTTATAGTGTCTCAAATAAATTAATGGGTATCTTTGTAACAAAAATTTATATGAAACTTATAATATTATTACTTATGCTGTCAACAGGAATTTTTGCTCAATCATTTTACGATTATACCGTTTATGACGTTGATAGTAACAGGTTTGACTTGTCTCAGTTAAAAGGGAAAAAAGTACTTGTTGTAAATGTTGCATCTAAATGTATGTATACTAAACAATATGCAGAGTTAGAAAAACTATATCAAACATATAAAGATAGCAATTTTGTTATAATAGGGTTTCCTGCAAACAATTTTCTTAAACAAGAGCCAGGAACAAACGAAGAAATAAAAGAATTTTGTACTTTAAATTATGGTGTAACTTTTCCTATAATGGCAAAAATTTCTGTTAAAGGAAAAAATATTCATCCTCTTTACAAATGGTTAACAACAAAAGAA
>Ga0256827_10001864_pt1 | contig 13629 bp, 8 predicted proteins | sample CV84metaG_FD_185977 | JGI IMG/M metagenome (GOLD analysis project Ga0256827, IMG submission 185977) | Hydrothermal vent microbial communities from East Pacific Rise, Pacific Ocean - CV84 | ecosystem: Environmental > Aquatic > Marine > Hydrothermal vents | place: Pacific Ocean: East Pacific Rise... | reverse complement strand
CTTAGCTCATATTTAAATCTTTACAAAGCATTAGGTGGTGGTTGGTTATCTGCTGAAGAAGAAGAGCAGGCTAAAGAAGAAGCTAAGAAAGCGGAAGAAGAGAAGAAGTAGGGTTAACGATTGGTGATTAACGATTGGTGATTAACGATTGAAGATTAGCGATTGAAGATTAACGATTGAAGATTAACGATTGGTGATTAACGATTGAAGATTAACGATTGAAGATTAGCGATTGAAGATTAACGATTGAAGATTAACGATTGAAGATTAACGATTGAAGATTAACGATTGAAGATTAACGATTGAAGATTAACGATTGAAGATTAACGATTGAAGATTAACGATTGGTGATTAACGATTGAAGATTAACGATTGAAGATTAACGATTGAAGATTAACGATTGAAGATTAACGATTGAAGATTAACGATTGAAGATTAACGATTGGTGATTAACGATTGGTGATTAACGATTGAAGATTAACGATTGAAGATTAACGATTGAAGATTAACAATTGAAGATTAACGATTGAAGATTAACGATTGGAGATTAACGATTGGAGATTAACGATTGAAGATTAACGATTGAAGATTAACGATTGAAGATTAACGATTGAAGATTAACGATTGAAGATTAACGATTGAAGATTAACGATTGGTGATTAACGATTGGTGATTAACGATTGGTGATTAACGATTGGTGATTAACGATTGAAGATTAACGATTGAAGATTAACGATTGGTGATTAACGATTGGTGATTTAATATTGTGGTTCTACTATTCAAATAAACGAATAAGCAAATCCACAAATAAACATTTATTAATATGAAGAATTGGTTATTATTATTTTTACTAGTGAGTTCAACTGTATTGTTTGGACAGAATTTTAAATATGAGTCTAAAGACACATTAAATGGAAAGCCATTGAACTCAATTGCTTTTAGTGGCTTTGTAAATTCCATTTATAATTATGATTTTATTGGCTCTTCTAGTCAATATCCTGCTTTGAATATTGTAAGTATTCCTGTGGGAAATGTATTAAGAGAACCATCAACAAATTTCGTTGTTTTTCAGACTAGATTACGTTTAAAATCGGAGCATCAAACCAAAATAGGTGCAGTAAAAATATATATAGAAGGTGATTTTATCAATAGTGCAAATGCATTCAGAATACGTCACGCATTAATAAGTCTCAATAAGTGGGACTTTGGTCAAACTTGGTCGAACTTTGCCGATGAAGATGCATGGCCTAATATGACTGATTATGACGGTCCTCCAACTGGAATTTGGCCTCGTCCAACAATGATTAGATATAATGCATTACAAGGTGTAAACAATTCTCTTAGTTTCTCCATGGAAGGTCCTTCTTTAGACTATATGAATCATCATTATATCGACACAGCTTTTTCTACTGCTTTCCAAGATATTCCTGATTTCACGGCTCGATATAGGTATGCAAAGAATGGATTTCACTTTCAATTTGGCGGAGTTATTCGTTCCATAAAATACAAAAACACTACCGATAGCTCCTTTAGTTATAAGATTGGTTATGGTGTATCTGCATCTACTGGCATTCCTGTATTTGCTAATGACAGAATTCATGCACAGTTTACTGTGGGAAGAGGTATCTCAAGATATTTAGTTGGTTTTGAAGGTTATAATTGGGATGCTGTGCCTGATGGAAATGGAAATATTGTATTGGTTCCTGCAATTGGAGGATTCCTTGGTTATGATCACTATTGGGATAAAGAAAGAAAATTTAGCTCTACTGCTGTATTTGGCTATATTAACATTAAAAACGATGTTTTCAATAATTTTGGTGATTTCATGACTGGTTATTGGGGGTTGGTAAATTTTTACTACCACCCTATCGAAAATCTAGATTTTGCTTTAGAATATGTTACGGCACAACGTGAAGATACATATAAACAAACTGGTGTTGGTGCTAGATTACAATTTTTGGTTCAGTATAGTTTCTAAAGTTTAGAACTTTAAAAATAGAATTATCCTCTTGTAAACACCCATTTATTTGGAGTGCTCATATTATCATTGTATTGATATCCTGCTGTATTGAATAGTTTAATTTCATCAGGTTTATCAATTCTGTTTTTCAGAATAAACTCTGACATCATTCCCCTAGCCTGTTTTGCATAGATTGAAATTACTTTGTACTTGTCATTTTTATAATCTTTAAACTCTGGAGTAATTATTCTAGCATCAATCTTTTTAATATTTATTGCTTTAAAATATTCGTTAGAGGCAAGATTAATAAGAATATTATCTCCATTATCATCAATATCATTTTGAAGAGTAGTTGTTAGTTTTTCTCCCCAAAACGAATACAAATTCTTATGTGAATTAACAGACAAATGTGTTCCCATTTCTAATCTATACGGCATAATTCCATCCAATGGTCTCAATAGTCCATAAAATCCAGACAATATTCTCAACTTTTGCTGAGCATATTCTAAATCAGAGCTACTAAAAGTTTCAATATTCATAGATTGAAAAACAGCTCCATTAAAAACAAGTAAAGCCGCTTTTGTTTCATTGCTATCAAATGGGAAGTTCATGGATTGAAAACGTTCAAAATTCAACTGTGATATCTTACTACTAACTTTCATAAGCTTACTAATATCACTACTTGTATATTTTTTTAATTCATTTAATAATCTCAGCGATTCATTTGGAAACCTTATTTCTGATAAAAAAGGTGCTTCTTGATTATTATTAAAATTAATATTCTTTGCTGGAGAAATTATTACTACCATTATTCATTATGCTTAAAAGTTAATCATTGGCAAAACTAAATTAATTTTACTCATTATTCTGAAATAAAAAAGTAAATAAACAAAAAACAGGTAGTTTTCGTGCAATGATATAGAAGATTATTATTACCTTTGATGAAATTAAAAAGTAAATCTAATTATTATGTTTACATTATCAGAGGAACACAAAGAAAAGTTTCAGAATCAAGTTAATAAGATTAGCAGCAATGATGAATCTAAGGTAAAGAATAATATTATTAATGAGATTAATATACTTGAAGATAAGGTTGAAAAGAAGCCATCAAAGAAGATTCAAACATTAATTGATAATAGTAAGTTACTTTTCGAAATATTAAATGCAGAAGATTTTCCAATTACAGATTCATCAAGAAAATGGATTATCTTTGGTCTTGGGTATTTAGTTTCTGATGTAGATTTAATACCAGATGTAATACCTTTGATAGGTTATAATGATGATGCTATGATAATTTCATGGGTTCTTAGTATGGTAGAAGATGATATTAAACGATTTTCATTTTACAAAAAAGCAAAACAATTATCAGAATCAGGAACTGTTTTAAAACAATTAGTTCAAGGTCATGGAAATCAACAATTTATACTAATTAATGGATTTACTGAGATTTTTAATGAAGAAAAAGATGCAATTAATTGGACTAAAGCGATTAGGCAATTAAAAATAGGAACAGATGCTCCTGGTATATCCACTTTAGACTGGGATATTAGCTATTTGAAAGAGCTTAGTAAAACGATTCCTATGATTGATCATAAACTTAGTTTAAAACCAATATATGATTCAGAAACTTTTGGTATAGAATGGAATCAGCTCAAGCTTGATATGGAGAATATTGGAAAAGCAATTTATCGAGAACTTGTTGAGATTATTAAAGAGTCACCTGATAAAGAAATTGTAATTATTTGTTCTGATGCTGGCTCAATAGCTGTTATCTCTGCCTTTAAAAGTGCTCGTGGTAAGCTTGCCGACAAACTAATAATTTTAGGTGGTACAAGTACTAGTGATGACTTGTATAACTCTGTGGCAAATAAAGTTTTAAAATCATATAACTTATATTCTGAGAATGATCATTTAATTGAATTTATCTATAATAATTACGAAGAATGTAAAACACCTATTGGCCTTGGGGGTATTCATAGCGAACAATCAATTAACTTTATTAATAAAAATGTAAGTAAATTAATCAGTAGGCATCAAGATTATAAGTATAAGATGGCTGAGGTGATTAATAAAGGGACGAAGTAATTAATAATTAGGAATTAAGAATTAGGAATTAAGAATTAGGAATTAGGAATTAAGAATTAGGAATTAAGAATTAAGAATTAGTAGTTTGTTAGACTGAGTAATTTATGAGGTGTAACGAAATAAGAAGTGTTGAAACCTAAGGTCTTAAATCACTTTACCAATCGTAATATAAACCTGCTCTAATTGTTAATGCATTTGCTGGCGATGTAAGATAGTCGGTATGCATTCTGTTAACATATAAATAATAGGAAGCTCCAAAACCAATAGTATAGTGCCTATTCAAATAAAATCTTAAATTAGCAGAAAAAGGAAATGCAAATAGAAATGGGGCAAAATTCTTAGTTCCCCAGAACTTAATGGACTCTTCTGTTTTTCCATCTTGATACGTTAATATCTCTTGTGGTTTAAATCTAAAATCAGGCATTATTCCAACACCAAAATTCAACTTCATCCAATTAAGATATAACGCATTTACTCTTAATTCAATGGGGATATTCAAATAACTAAGTTTATATTCTGATTTTGCAATAGCATTAGGATCTTCTGGATAGTCCCATAATAATGTCATATTACGAGAAGAATAGTTTAAACTTGCATGAACTTCAAATATCCAGGTAGCAAAATAAGCTCCTGATAACCCTACCGTATAATTAAACTTTTTATCATTGGTAATGTTTTTTGCTTCATCAAAAGAATATGAATACATATCAGGGCCAAAAGACAAGCCTAGACTATAGTAATTAAATTTACTATAATGATACTGTCCTTTCATAGACATAAAAGAAAACAAAAACACCACAATAATAAATATTCTATTCATATTCAATGATATAAGTCAATATATTAAATCAATAATAGCTTTTTAAGAGAATATACAAATATATAAACTTTATAAATAACAACTACAAAAAAAGCCATCCGCATAATACGGATGGCCTTATCACAAATATAATCTTTATTATTAACAGTAATTACAAGATACCTTGATCTAACATTGCATTAGCAACTTTAAGGAATCCTGCAATATTAGCACCTTTCATATAGTTAACATAACCATCTTCATCAGTACCATATTTTACACATTGTGAGTGAATTTCTCTCATAATATGGTGAAGTTTATCATCAACTTCTTTAGCAGTCCAATTATACTTCATTGAATTTTGGCTCATTTCTAAACCAGAAGTAGCAACACCACCAGCATTAGAAGCTTTACCAGGAGAGAATAAAATCTTATGCTCTAAGAAAACCTCAATAGCTTCAGGAGTACAAGGCATATTAGCACCTTCTCCAACACACATACAACCATTAGTCATAAGTGTTTTAGCATCATCTTCGTTTAATTCGTTTTGAGTAGCACAAGGTAAAGCTACATCAACTTTAACTTCCCAAGGTCTTTTTCCTGCAACAAATTTAGCTCCTTCAAATTCGTCAGCATAAGGCTTAACAACATCATTATTAGAAGCACGAAGTTCTAACATATAGTCGATTTTCTCACCAGAGATACCATTCTCATCGTAGATATATCCATCAGGACCAGAAATAGTAACAACTTTAGCACCTAATTCAGTAGCTTTAAGAGCAGCACCCCAAGCAACATTACCGAAACCAGAGATAGCTACACGCTTACCTTCGAAAGTCTCGCCTTTAGTAGCTAACATTTCTTTTGCAAAGTATACATTACCAAAACCAGTAGCCTCAGGACGAACTAAAGAACCTCCCCAATTTAAACCCTTACCAGTTAATACACCAGTATGCTCTTTACGTAGTTTCTTATACATTCCGAATAAGAATCCTATTTCACGACCACCAACTCCAATATCTCCAGCAGGAACATCAGTTTCAGGTCCTATCATTGCACTTAACTCCATCATGAAGCTTTGGCAGAAACGCATAACTTCAGCATCAGACTTACCTTTAGGATCAAAGTCAGATCCACCTTTACCACCACCCATTGGAAGAGTAGTTAAACTATTTTTAAATATTTGCTCAAAACCTAAAAACTTAAGAATACTAAGATTTACACTTGGGTGAAAACGTAATCCACCTTTGTAAGGTCCAATAGCATTATTAAATTGAATACGGTAACCTAAGTTAACATTAACTTTTCCATTATCACTAACCCAAGGCACTTTGAAAGTTAAAATACGATCTGGCTCAACAACTCTGTCGATGATGCCATTAGCCTCAAATTGAGGATTATCATTTACTAAATCTTCGATTGACTCTAATACTTCACGTACTGCTTGAAGATACTCTACCTCACCTGGATGTTTTTTCTCCAAGTTATTCATTAATTGTTCTACGTTCATTGCTTTATGTTTTAAAAATATATTTGACTAAATTTGTACTACAAAAGTAAATTGCTAAAGCTTTGCTTCAATGTAAAATTTTGGGTAAAATTATCAATATCAATATGAGAATTATCAATAAATGACTAAACACTAAATAAATTATCATTTAATCATTTGATTACAAGCTATTTATAATATATTAAAGCCCTACATATATTAATTACTTTATTTATTCAAATGCAGCAAGCACAGAAGTAACAAATTTATTATAGTCAAATTCTCCACGCTTGGAAACACCGAATCTAACTATTACAAGTTTCTTGGAAGGAATAATATAAACTCTTTGCCCCTGATAACCGTCTGCAAAATAAATATCTTTAGGAGCATCAGGAAGTTCATGCCCTGATTTATTCAACCAAAACTGAGCGCCATATTTACCTTCTGATTTAGGAGCTTCTTGTTGGGTGAACTTTACCCAATCAGGATTAACTATAGTATCACCTTGCCATATACCATTATTAAGGTATAGCAAACCATAACGAGCCCAATCGCGTGTAGGAGCATAAGTATATGATGACCCAATGAAAGTACCAACAGCATCTGGTTCAATAATAGTATTATACATACCTATTTTATGGAAAATTTCTTTTTGAGGGAATGCCCAATAGTCTTCTATTGTATTAAACTTTCTTTTTATTATTTCTGACAATATATTAGAAGTTCCTGACGAATAATACCAAACAGAGTCTGGAGGAAAAGCAACAGGCATACTCATAGCATATTTAGCAATATCGGTACTACTATAAAGCATAATTGTAGCTTCAGAAATATCACCATAATCCTCCACCCATTTAAGGCCAGAAGTCATATTTAACATATTTCGAATACTAATATCTTTACGATCATCATTCTTCCACTCTTCAAGAATAGCTTTATCATCAATATTAATTCTACCTTCTTTTTCAAGTACACCAAGCATGGTACTAGTAATACTTTTAGTCATAGACCAACCAAGGATTGGTGTATTCTCATCAAAACCCTCAGCATAAGCTTCCCATTTTACCAAAGTATCATAAGCAACTAAAATTGATCTAGTATTACCTTCTTTAAGTGCTGCTTGTATGGCAGAATTCAATTTTTCTTCGTTTACAAACGTTAAAGTTGTATCATAATCAACATCTCCCATAGGCCAATATTCACTTTTATAAGGGCTGTTAATTTTTGCTATTTTACAATTCTGTTTCTTAACTTCATCTATTGATTCTTCACCTATTAAAGTACATCCAAGACCTTCACGGTAAACAACCGTTTGTTTTCCAAAACCAAAAAAATCACTAGTTACAACTTTATTTTCCTTGTCTACTACGGTATTAGCAAGATTTACTGGGAAAAAGTTAATATCAACAGCTTCTATACTTTCTTGTGTTCTACCAGCTACAAAAATTCCTGAAGCCACATTCTTAGCAGCAAAACCAGTAAAAATTGTTGAACGATCAATTAAGTATTTAGCTAGAATTCCAAAAGCAATTAAAACAATAATTAGTAACGATAATAGTATTTTCTTCATGATAGAGTTATTTTATATTAATAAGTTAACAAATATAGCAAATTATTAATTGGAATAATTCTTAATTTATTTCACAAAGTATCGCTTTTCTCATATATTTTTACTAATATTGCAGAACAAGTTATATAATTATATATATTGTTAAATAAGTATTTACTTACTTATTTAATTTACTCAATAATATGATATTATGAATCTAATAGAAAAAAATACAAGTTAAATTCATTTACAATTCCCATTTTGCTATTTATTCAGAATATATAACAGATAATCCCTATATTATTATGACTATTGAAGAAAAGTACACCAAGATAATTGATAAATTTATTCCTGAAAAGAATAAAGAAGATATAGATTTATACTTTCAATCGTTTCTATTAGTTAGTGCCCATATTTTCTCAATATTTTTTATTGCATTATTTATTTGGATCCATTATTCAATAGATAATCTGCCAGAGGTATATGCGTTATTAATAACAGCATTAATTTTTATTATCAGCTTTACCTTCTATCCTAAAAGTGGGAATAATGTATTATTTGGGAATTTCATAATTTTTGGAGGATTCCTTGGCTTCTTTTTAATAGCAATATATAGTGGCGGTGTTTATGCCCCTGTTATTCCATGGTTTACTGCTTTATCGGTTACAGGCTTTCTTTTTGCAAATAAGATATCTGGGTATTTCTGGACAATTTTAACCCTTTTAACAATCGTAGTATTTTTCACTCTTGATGTATATGGTTTTAAGTTCCCTATAATAACTGATTCATATACGAATGTAGTAAATTTTGGAACTTCATACTTTGGTTCTGCCGGTTATTTAATACTTATAGTACTTAGTTACGAATACTTAAATAATAAGAAAAATATACGCCTTAATAATTTATTAAATGATAATTTAGAAAAACAAGAAGAGCTTCAACAGCAACATGAGGAAATACGAGCTACATTAGATGAATTGTCAAGGAAGAATATTCTTATCGAAGAGAATAATAAAGAGCTAGAGAAATTATCCATTGTTGTGTCTGAAACAGACAACTCAATAATGATAATGGATAAGAATGGTGATTTTGAATGGGTTAATAGTGCATTTACAAGAAAAACAGGTTTAACTCTTGATGAATTAATCAAAAAGAGAGGTAAAAATATTCTTGAAGCTAATGATTTTTCCAAAGATATTGTTGATAGTCTAGATACCATTATAAAAAATAAACAATCAACTTCTTTCATCAAAAAGATAATTGGTAAAGATGGTTTAACATACTATAGCCAGACAAGTTTATCACCTATTCTTGATGACAATAATGAAGTGAAGAATATTATTTCTATTAGAACAGATATTTCAGAATTAATAGAAAAAGAAAATATGATTCTTCAGCAACAAGAAGAACTACAAGCAACATTAGATGAAATATCAGAAAAGAATGCACTAATAGAAGCAAATAATATAGAGTTAGAAAAACTTTCAATAGTTGCTTCAGAAACCAATAATTCCATTGTAATAATGGATAAAACGGGTAAATTTGAATGGGTAAATAAAGCATTCACTAATAAATATGGACTCACATTGGATAGCTTAAAGGAAGTATTAGGTGAGAACATTATTGAGGCTACTAAATCAATTGATTTAACTGAAATTGTTAAAGAAGTTACGGCAAAGAAAACCTCTATTATTTACGAAACTAAAGAGAGAAATAAGGAAGGTGAAGATATATATACACAAACTAACCTAACTGCTGTATTAGATGAAAATAATGAAGTTCGCAACCTTGTAGCAGTTAATAGTGACATTTCAGCTATAAAAGAGAAAGAAGCTGTGATAATGCAGAATAATGAAGAAATAATTCAACAACAAGAAGAATTGCAAGTTACTTTAGATGAGTTATCAAAAGTAAATACTATTATAGAAGAGCATAGCAAAGAACTTGAAAAACTATCTATAGTTGCCTCAGAAACTGATAATTCCATTGTAATAATGGATAAAAAGGGTAATTTTGAGTGGGTTAATAAAGCATTCACTAATAAATATGGGCTTACATTGGATGGCTTAAAGGAAGTATTAGGTGAGAACATCATTGAGGCTACTAAATCCATCGATTTAACCGAAATAGTCAAAGAAGTTACGGATAAGAAAACCTCCATTATTTACGAAACTAAAGAGAAAAATAAAGAAGGAGAAGACATATATACACAGACCAACCTTACTGCTGTATTAGATGAAAATAATGAAGTACGAAATCTTGTGGCTGTTAATAGTGATATCTCAGCTATTAAAGAAAAAGAAGCTGTGATAATGCAGAATAATGAAGAAATAATTCAGCAACAAGAAGAATTGCAAGCTACATTGGATGAGATTTCAGAGAAAAACAAATTAATTGAAGAAAATAATAAAGAGTTAGAGAAACTCTCAATTGTTGCCTCAGAAACTGATAATTCCATTGTAATAATGGATAAAAAAGGGAATTTTGAGTGGGTTAATAAAGCATTCACCAATAAATATGGACTTACATTGGATGGCTTAAAGGAAGTATTAGGTGAGAACATCATTGAAGCTACTAAATCCATCGATTTAAACGAAATAGTCAAAGAAGTTACGGCAAAGAAAACCTCCATTATTTACGAAACTAAAGAAAAAAATAAAGAAGGAGAAGACATATATACACAGACGAACCTTACTGCTGTATTAGATGAAAATAATGAAGTTCGCAACCTCGTAGCAGTTAATAGTGATATCTCAGCTATTAAAGAAAAAGAAGCTGTGATAATGCAGAATAATGAAGAAATAATTCAGCAACAAGAAGAATTGCAGGCTACATTGGAAGAAATTTCAGAGAAAAATACATTAATAGAAAAAAATAATATTGAACTAGAAAAGCTATCTATTGTTGCTTCAAAAACTGACAATGCCATTGTAATAATGGATAAGGCTGGTAATTTTGAATGGATTAACAAAGCATTCACCAATAAATATGGGCTTACTTTAGATGGCCTGAAAGAAATGCTAGGCAAAAACATTATTGAAGCCACTAAATCTATTGATATTACTGAAATAGTAAATAAAGTAATTACAAATAAGACTTCCATAAAATATGAATCGAAAGAGATAGACATAAAAGGAAAAGAAATATTTACTCAAACAAATCTAACAGCTATACTAGATTCTAATAATGAAGTTAGAAACCTTGTAGCTATTAATAGTGATATCTCAGAAATAAAGGAAAAAGAATTTGTAATTTTAGAAAGAAATGAAGAAATCACCCAACAACAAGAAGAATTACAAGCTACTTTAGATGAACTCTCAAAGGTAAATAGTATTATAGAAGAACATAGCAAAGAACTCGAAAAACTTTCTATTGTTGCATCTGAAACTGATAATTCTATAATGATAATGGATAAGCATGGTAATTTTGAATGGGTAAATAGTGCTTTTACTAGAAAAACTGGATTAAATCTTAATGATTTAATCCAAAAGAAAGGTAAGAATATACTTGAGGCAAATAATTACTCTATAGATATAATTAAAAGTCTAGACATTGTTATAAAACAAAAGCAATCAACAAGTTTTATTAAAGAACTTGTTAATAGTAAAGGAGAAACTTACCATAATCAAACGAGCTTATCCCCTATTCTTGATGATAATAATGAGATAAAAAAGATTATTTCTATTAGAACAGATATTTCAGAATTAATAGAAAAAGAGAATATGATTCTTCAACAACAAGAAGAATTAAAAAATCAAAGAGACACTGTATTACTACAGAAAGATGAGATTGAAGAGATGTATCAACTAGTGAATAATAGTATTGATTATGCTACTAGAATACAGCGATCTATTTTACCAGAAGGTAAATTATTGGAAAAACATTATGATGATTATTTTGTTTTATTCAAACCAAGGGATAAAGTAAGTGGTGACTTTTATTGGTGGGCCAATATTGAAGGCCAAACAGTGATTGCTGTTGCTGATTGTACTGGTCATGGAGTTCCAGGAGCATTTATGAGTATGCTTGGAGTATCATTCTTACGCGAAATTGTACTTAAAGAGTATATTACTCATCCAGGAGTAATATTAAGAAGAATGCGTAAAGAAATAATTAAGGCTCTAAAACAAAAAGGAGAAGCAGGAGAACAAAAAGATGGAATGGATTTAGCCTTAATCTCCATTGATAATGAAACAAATGAAATTCAATTTGCTGGTGCTCAAAACCCACTATACATTATTACTGATAATGTTTTAGAAGATGTGGATAATGAAAGAATAATTCTAATTGATAACGAAAAATTAAATGTTAAGAGTTCCAAACTATTCTATGAGATAAAACCTGATAAAATGCCAATTGCAATTTATGAAAAAATGGATAAATTCAAGATGCATAAAGTTCAGCTTCAGAAGAATGATCAATTATTTATCTTCTCAGATGGATTTGTTGATCAATTTGGAGGTCACAGCCTTGAAGCAAGGCAAGCAGGGGGCAAAAAATTTAAGTCAATTCCATTTAAGCGCCTAATGTTAGAGATTGCCGACAAACCGATGAGTGAGAAGCAACAAATTCTTGATGATACTTATAAAGCATGGAAAGGTGAATTAAATCAAATAGATGATGTTTGTATAGTAGGTATTAAAATATAGGGGTATTTTTAATACTTTTGCAGCTAAATCAAGCATAAATGAAGAAAGACGATATAATTAGTATTGCCAAAAAACTTATTGACGAGGAGTCAAAAGCTATAGCGGCTTTGAACAAAGGAATAAATGATGACTTTGCTAATGCTGTTGAACTAATTCTTAACTCAAAAGGAAGACTAGTAATCACAGGAATTGGCAAAAGTGCTAATATTGCAACCAAAGTTGTAGCAACATTAAATTCTACGGGCACACCAGCTATATTTATGCATGCTGCTGATGCCATTCATGGAGATTTGGGAATTGTTCAAAATGACGATATAGTAATGTGTATCTCTAAATCTGGCAATACTCCTGAGATAAAAGTATTAATTCCCCTTGTTAAAGCTCGTGGCAATAGAATAATTGCAAATGTTGGCAATGGAAGTTCTTTCTTGGCAAAAAATGCTGATTTTGTACTTAATAGCACTGTTGAGAAAGAAGCCTGTCCCAATAATCTTGCCCCTACTTCTAGCACCACTGCTCAATTAGTGATAGGTGATGCTTTAGCAGTTGCTCTACTACAGATGCGAGGCTTTACGGATAGAGATTTTGCAAAATACCACCCCGGAGGAGCTTTGGGAAAACAGCTCTATTTACAAGTTCAAGATTTGTGTATTCATAATGAGAAACCTGAAGTTGGTTCAAGCTCAAGTATTAGAGAAGTAATTATTGAAATTTCATCGAAACGCCTTGGTGCTACTGCTGTAATTGACAATAAGAAGCTCATTGGAGTAATTACTGATGGTGATATTCGCCGAATGATGCAAAAATATGATGATGTAGATGGCCTTACCGCAAAAGATATTATGTCAGCAAGTCCAAAAACAATTGAGCATACTACTCTTGCTGTAGAAGCCCTTAAAACAATGAAAGAAATGAATATTACACAATTATTAGTTACTAAAAATAGTGAGTACTTTGGTGTAATTCATTTGCATGATATTTTGAAAGAAGGAATACTTTAGATTAACGATTTAAGAGTAACGATTTAAGAGTAACGATTTAAGAGTAACGATTTAAGAGTAACGATTTAAGAGTAACGATTTAAGAGTAACGATTTAA
>Ga0256827_10001863_pt1 | contig 13631 bp, 12 predicted proteins | sample CV84metaG_FD_185977 | JGI IMG/M metagenome (GOLD analysis project Ga0256827, IMG submission 185977) | Hydrothermal vent microbial communities from East Pacific Rise, Pacific Ocean - CV84 | ecosystem: Environmental > Aquatic > Marine > Hydrothermal vents | place: Pacific Ocean: East Pacific Rise... | reverse complement strand
AAACTATCCCTCACCACGTATCTGATAGGTAATATCTCCCGCTCCAAAAGCCGTAATCAATCCTTCAGAATATTCACGTATTACATTACCATCACGTATTACCTTTACCACGCCATCCTCTTTGGTCACAGCGTCTGCCATGAGTAGTTTATAGCGTGCAAATGCACCTTTTAAATCTATATCTACTTCTATCTCACCTGCTGCCCAGATAGGTAAAATAACCAACTCATCTACCCCATCAAAACACTCTACAAAGGCATGAAGATTGTCCATCGTGCGTGAATATTTATGTGGTTGCCAGATAATATTTAGTTTAGTAAATTCACGTAACTCTTTATAAGCTTGGAGTGACTCCATCGTTACTTTTATCTCTGTAGGGTGATGACCATAGTCATCTATAACCACGCAGTTCTCTTGGTTTTGTACAATATCAAAACGCTTTTTGATACCTTTATAATTAAGAAGGTTAACTCTTATATCTTCTAACTCTTCTCCTAACTCTAGTGCAGCCAGTACTGCCAGTGCAGCGTCAAGTGCTATGTGGTTACCAAATCCAAAGACTTCAAATACACCCAAGTCTAAAAGTTCAAACTTTGTATGGGGCTCACCATTTACAAGAACAAACGCAATGTTACTTATATCTTTACTTGGGTAGAGCTTGATACTCTCCAACTCTAAAGAAGAGAGAAACTCATCTTCAGCATTAATCACACGTACTTTAGCTAGTTTGAGAAAATTTCTATACGCATTGTAGAAACGTTCTTCATCATACTCATAGTACTCCATGTGTTCAGGTTCTACGTTAGTAACGATGGCTAAATGAGGGTTAGAGTTCAAGAAACTTTCATCACTCTCATCTGCTTCAAACACTACTTTGTTGTTGGGGTAGTTACGTACATTTGAGCCAAACTCTTTACTAATAGCGCCTATAAGGGCATTGGATTGAGGGATGACTGAAGAAAGCATCGCAGAGGTAGTACTCTTACCATGTGCACCACCTACTGCGTAAACTTCTTTTTCACCCAATATAGAGACTAAAGACTCCTTGCGTGAAAGAAGCTCGATACCCAGCTCTTTGGCTCTTTGATATTCAGGATTATTTGGACGTACAGCTGCTGAGTAAATCACTCTATTCACTCCCTCTACTGCATCTTCATGGTGAGGTATAGTGATTTTCGCATCAAAATTTGTAGCCAAATCATTGGTGATCTCTGTTTGTTTAATGTCAGAGCCTGAAATCTTATGCCCATCATTGACTAAAAACTTTGCCAAGGCAGAAAGCCCTATACCACCTATACCTATAAAGTGAATTTTCATATTTCCTCCGTAGGGTGTTGTCCCCCGACAACACCTTTTATAATTTGTATTCTAATTTGATGCTGTATGAGTACAACACACTATACCTATTTACTCTCTTCCAAAACTCTTAGCTCTTCTTTTCCTTCTTCCACATACTTGGCAAACATCGCAAGTAGTATATCTGTAGGCTGTACAAAAGTCTGAATAAAAAATGCCAGAGGGTCATTAGGGTCTACTTCACTTACATCAACCATCTCTTCTATAAAATTTTCAAAACTATTCCCCGCCATTACTGCAGCAGCGTGAACCATCATCGCATCTTTTAACTCTGGGTAAGTTATCGTATGATAGAGTACTAAAAACATCTCTTTGGCTGCTTTTTTGTCATTCTCACTATAGCGTTGAATCGCATGTTCATAGATAGCTCTAGCGATAGCTCTTTCTTCTTCATTATTTACTACATCAAATGATTTATGAGAAGAGAGGGACTCTGCTAGTCTGTCAAATGCTGTATTTACAATAAAGGTAAATACTTCGTTTATCTCTTCTTCAGGTGACTCTATCACAAGGTGAGCATCTAAGAGTTGGTACCCTTTGGCAATACTCTCCTCTTCTTTACACTCTTGCTCTAATCTTTTAATGTTTGCTAAAAACTCAGGGTCTTTTTTTAACTCTTCTACGTGTATCTCTGGTAAATCCATCTTAGTTATTCTCCATTGCTAATTTTATTCTTTTTAGTGCTTCTTCAGTTTTCTCTGCTTCATAGACAAGCGCAAGTCTCACATACCCTTGTCCTTCACCCTCACGTCCCAGAAATGAACCTGGAATGACTTTGAGGTTATACTCTTTGTAGAGTCTGGTTGTAAAGGCTATCTCATCATCTACTTTAAGCCAGATGTAAAAAGTAGCTTCTGGTGTATCTACACTCAAGACCTCTTTGGCTACTTCAAAGTTCTTTTTATACTTTTCTCTAAATACTGCTACATGTGCTTGGTCCGCCCATGCTACTGCTGCAGCGTGTTGGAGTGGTAGAGGTGAAGCACATCCCACATACGTACGATAGACCATATACGCTTTCAGTATCTGTGCATCCCCTGCTATGAATCCACTTCTAAGCCCAGGTGCAGAGGAACGTTTAGAGATAGAGTTAATGACTAAAATATTTTTAAAATCACTATTACCTACTTCTATACTTGCATTTAGTAATGATGGTAGAGGTTCACCTAAATAGAGATCAGCATAACACTCATCGTTTAACAATATAAAGTCATGTTTTAAAGCAAGTTTTACCCACTTTTTTAAGTCATCCATCAACATCACTGAGCTTGTAGGATTATTAGGGGAATTGAGTATGACAAAATTTGCTCTGCTTAATGCCTCTTCATCTACTTCAGGCTGAAAGTTATTGGACGCATTGAGATTTAGGTAAATTACTTCTGCTCTACACGCTTTGGCTGCTCCTTCGTATATCTGATAAAAAGGATTAGGGAAAACCATCACTGGGTCTTTCACATCATGTAGTAAAAACTGAGGAAAGTTAAAAAGAACTTCACGCGTACCAAAAGTAGGGATGATTTGGACATTATTCAGCTCTAATCCAAAACGCTCTTTATTGTACGTAAGCATCCCCTCTCGTAAAACTTTTTCTCCTGCTGTTTTAGGGTATTTATTCAATAGTGTTGCATTTTTATCTAAGGCATCAAGTATAAATTGTGGTGTAGCAAACTGTGGTTCACCTATAGTCAAAGAGAGTGCCGCATAGTCACTGTTAGGTGTGATGTCATATAGTAAGGTATTGAGTTTCTCAAAAGGGTAGGTTTCGAAGTGCATAGTAGCCCTAATTTTTTATAAAGATTATAGCGTAGTTGGCGTTAAATTATAACTTGGTAATAAAAGCTTTAGGATTTACTTTTTCTTGTATTTTTTTTAATGTCTTTCTTGCATCATTTTCTCTTGCATATGGGCCTATAAGTACTTTATGCTTTTTAGAATATCGTACTTTATACAGTACCCCCATTCTTTCTATCTTTAATAAAAATGATTTTTTAGGTGTCTCTTCAAAAGAGCCCGCTTGCACATAATACTTTGCATTTATCGCCTGTGTATCTATGACTACTTCCTCTGAAGGTAAACTGCTAGAAGAGGAGATAACCTTGTCTATATGGCTGCTACTTTTACGTTTTGCAAGCCATTTAATAATATCATTTTGAAGTTGAGATGCTCTCCAATTTCCTCTCTTACTTTGTACAAGTATAACCACTTCATAAAGTTGACCAGAAGCATCTTTTACATAACCACTAATATTTTTAGTACGTTTGAGTGTCCCAGTTTTCATCCATGCTTTGTTTTTTACTGCAGTACCTCGAAAACGTTTTTTAATCGTACCATCCACACCCGCTATTGAAAGTGTTTGCATCCATCTTTCACCATAACGATGATATGCATCATCATACATATCTGCAAGCATCTTTGCAGATAATTTTGCTGTACGTGAAAGTCCACAACCATTGTCTATTTGTAATCCCTCTTGTGTTAAGGCACCCTTAGTACGTAATATTTCTTCGACGGCTTTTCTACCTTTTTCTAATGTAGATGGTGCACTATACACATGGGCACCCAAGGTCAATAAAAGGTGTCTTGCATATAAATTATTACTTTTTTTAGCTGTTTTTGAAATAATCTCTTCTAAGGATCTTGAATAGTGAATAAACAACGGTTTTGCCATTTGGGGTACTTTTCTCAATCGCATATTACCTTCTACTGATACACCCTCTTTTTTAAGTTTATCTTTCAAAGCATAATAAAAAGAGAGGTATGGTTTCGTCACTACCTGACAAATATTTTGTTTTGAGCAGTGATTAGAAATTTTTCCTTTTAAATATATTTTGGGTGTTGCCTGTGCCGTATCTATTTTTACACCAGGCCAAGAATATCTTCCTCGACATGGCTTATTGACAGTTTTAAGTTGGTTAATTACTTCATAAGAAGCATCGGCACCTTTTTTAGAGACATTATTTTTACTTGGTATTATACAAATAGTACTTACACGTTCATTATACATCATCGCATCAGGCATCGCATTATAAGCACTATATGGATGCTCATCAAAACCTGAACTGTTTTTCGTACCCACCCTAAAAAATGAACGATCTATTACGATATTACCTGTAATTTTTCTAATACCTTTTTGCTTTATTTTTTCAACTATCTTTTCTAAATCCTTAGAGTTCAGAGTAGGATCACCAAACCCTTTGACAACTAAGTCACCATCAAGCACACCATTTTGTATAAGCCCCATGGTATAAAACTTTGTTGGAAAATGATAATCAAACCCTAGTTTTAATACTGCAGCATAAGTAGTCATTACTTTGATCACAGATGCAGGTGTTTTTAAAGTTGTTTCATTTAATGCTGCCAATACAGGTACATCTTTACCTACTTGTTTAATATAGATAGCCATATCTTTTCTGGGTATCGTAGATTTTTTGATAAAGCCTTCTATCGCTTGAGGTAGAGCAAAACTACTTAAAGTTATTATAAAATATAAAATAATCAGTTTTTTCAACTATTTTCTCCTATATGCCAAAACAAGTCTATGCATGGCATTTTCTAAAATTTTTTGTGATGTACCTAAATTTAAACGCATAAAGCCTTCTCCTTCAAGTCCAAAATCTGTCCCATTATTAAGCCCTAATTTTGCTTTAACTACAAAGAAATCAAGCAACTCTTTTTGATTCATTTCTAAACTTTTACAATCTAACCACATTAAAAAAGTTGCTTCTGGTTTTATAGGAATGATAGGTATCTCTTCTTTTTGTAAAAATACTGTTACATATGCAATGTTACTCTGTAAATATATTTTTAAATTTTCAAGCCATGCATCTCCATTTGTATATGCAGATATCAAAGCTTCAATACCAAAAGGATTTCCATTACTAATCCCTGACTTATCTTGTTCATGTATATAAGATTGTCGTAAATTTATGTTTGGAATAATAGCATAAGAAGTATTGAGTCCCGCTATATTAAATGTTTTTGAAGGTGCATTGAGTACGACACAATGTTGCATCATCTGTTCAAATGAGCCTATGGCATAATGCACTTTTTCATAGACTATATCTGCATGTATCTCATCAGAGACTATCAGGACATCCTCATGTAAACAAATCTCAATCATTTTTTCTAACTCATCTTTATCCCAAGCACGGGATGTTGGGTTATGCGGAGAACAAAGTAAAAACATTTTTGCCTCTTTTGCTTTCTTCTTAAAATCCTCAAAATCAATATGATACTTTCCTTCTCGATATACAAGCTTGTTCTCTAAAACTTTTCTACTTTTATCTTTTATAGAATTTACAAAAGGAGGATAGAGTGGTGTCTGGACAATAATACCATCTTCTTTATTGCTATACGCAGTGATAGCAAAATTAAGTGAAGGGACAACACCATAACATGGAACTATCCACTCTTTTTTAATCTCCCAACTAAAACGTTTTTTCATCCAATTTTGTATAGATGCATAATATTTATCTGGATAATTGGTATATCCATAAATAGGATGTTTTGCTCTTTTTTGTATAGCGTCTTGTACACACTTTGGTGAAGCCAAATCCATATCTGCCACCCATAAAGGTATTAAATCATCTGTACCAAATTTCTTTTTAGCATCATCATATTTTGTGGTGTATGTACCTTGACGAGGTATATGCTCAAACATCTATTTTTTTTCCCATATAGTCATTTGAGCTATGGTATACTGATGTTTTCGTGCTGTCTCTTGTATCACGAAAGGTACATTTTTAGTTTCTATTAAATGAAATTCTGTATCCAGTATCTCTTCAAGTCCTTGCAAAGTAGTGACATTCTCACCATCTCGCTTATATCCACCTATCCATTTTTCTTTAGGTGTGGACTCCTCTTGCCAAGTATACGGAGAAGTCAATATCAACATACCCCCTGTATTGAGTCTATCTGCAAGTGACTCTAAAAAATTTTGAGGATTATACAATCTATCTATGAGATTACCAGCAAATATTAAATCAAAATCTTTAAAAATGGGTTTGAGGTTACAGGCATCTGCTTGCCAAAAAGATACTTTTTTACGTTCTTCTTCTAATGCAAATTTGCTCAATTTTACTTCATGAAAGTGCATCAATTCACCTTCTGTAGGCATGGTATAACGTAGGACACCCTCCTCTTTCATGCTTTGTGCTTCTTGTATAAAACGTGCAGAAAAATCAACACCTATAACTTCATCAAAACCTCGTGCTAACTCAAAGGTACTGCGCCCTATTGCACAACCTATATCAAAGGCTTTTTTTCGCGATTTATCTTTCATAACATCCAGAGCTATGCTTGCACAAGTAGCTGGATAATTCTCTACCCCTAAACTATTTTCAGACCATCCAAAATGACAATATTGTGCAATAATGCTATCAGTCGTATAATAATCAGTCACAACCTTCTCCTTATACTCACTTTGAATATATCTAAATCCTCCATGCTGGTAAAAATGTCGTCTAAATCCATAACGACTTTTTTGTGTAGCTAAATTGCCACAACTAATCCATGAACCACCATTGATAAGCGTGTGTTTCCCATCAAATGTAGGTACAGTAAAGTCATCATAAATAGGATGCACTTTAAAGCCATCAAATGGATACATAGGTGTACGTGACCACTGCCATACATTGCCTATAATATCATAAAAATCACCATGTTTGTAGCTGTCCACAGGTACACAAGAGGCAAATCCTTCTAAGTTGATATTGGCTACATTTTCCCCTCTTTGTGTCCACTCTACATATGATGGGACGTTACTTTCATCACGAATTCGTATGTACTCATCTTCAGTAGGTAAAGTAATAAGTACACCAAATTTCTCACTTTTCCATTGACAAAAAGCTGCTGCTTCTAAATGGTTGACTTCCACAGGCCAAGAGAGTGGTAGAGGTATCTCTCGGCTCACTGTTCGCAATATATATTTATTGTCTTTTTTTATCCAAAAAAGCGGTGCCCTTACATTACTATAGTCTCTCCATGCTCTACCTTCACTACACCAATAGTTATCATTCGTATAGCCATTGTCATTCATAAATGCCAAATACTCAGCATTTGAAGTCAAATATTTTGCTGCTTTAAATGCTGGAATATGTGCTTGATGGGTACCATATTCATTATCCCAACCAAAGAGTTTAGCATCTTTATTTTTCCCTAAAGTAACCACACCTTCTGGAATATCTAGCAATTCATTTTGAGGGGGAATTCCATATTCAGTACACTCCTCCCAATCATAATTTTGTGTAATAAATTCAAAAGGTAATTGACGTATAAGTACAGAAGAAGTTTCCAAATGAATATTTTCATGTTCAATCCCCATCATAATGACCCACCATGGTGACTGTTGCGTAATAGGAAGCTCTAAAGATAGTGTATCTATCACATCATTCACTATTTTATACACTTTATCCCGATACGCCTGTGTCTCTGATAATGTGGGCCATACATAGTGCTCATCATTGAGATCATCCCAAGACATCTCATCTACACCTACTGCAAAAATAGACTCTAACACAGGATCAATTCGTTCATGTATCATTTTTGCAAGTTTAAATTTATTGATAAAAAAAGTGGCTGTATGTCCGTAGTAAAAAATAATAGGATGACGCAGGGAATCTGCCTTTTGGAAATAGGCCCTTTCATCGGAAACAAGTGTAAAAAGAGATTCATACCGTTTAAAGCACATTTGGAAATATGCTTTTATCTCTTTTCGTTTTTCTTCTGGATTATTACCATAAAGGGTTGGTAAATTTACCATTATTTACTCCTAAAATCATAAATACAGTAAAATACCATTATCAATGTGTATCCATTGTGCAATAAAATTAAAAGTCAGCCTTTTCTTTAGAACTCTCTATCATTGTTACTATAATAGTATATAAATTAGCAATCACTGCACCAATCACAAGTCCTACAGCTATTTTGTCATTTGCGTAAAATTGTAAAGCAAAAAATGCTGGAATCAAATGTAAATCAGCCACCAATGATCCTGCTAGTAACTCCGCAGAGAGGATATTTCTCACTCCAATTTTAAGTAATGTAGAAACCATATTAACCGATCCTGCTATAAACAACGCTACTATAGAATTTTCATATAAAAATGCTGCAGAAGTTGTCAGTGACATCAATGTAAAAAATATATAAAAAACTTTACCCCAGTTCATCGTATCCCTTTAATCTTATTTTATGTACATTATAACGTAAATTACATTGTACCATTTTCATACATGGCACGCATTTTTTCTTTCTCTTTTGCACGTTTAGCTTTTTCAGCAGCTTTAAGTCGATAATCTGAAACTGAAAAACCTAACATCATTAAAATAGGAGATGCCACAAAAATAGAGGAATATGTACCTACAACAACCCCCACCAATAACGTAAAACTAAAGCCTTTAATGATCTCACCACCAAAAATAAAAAGTGTCAGTACAACAAAAAATGTTGTTAAAGAAGTTAGTGTCGTTCGTGAAAGTGTTTGTGTGACAGACTCATCAATAATAGCAGCAAGGTTTGGATTTTTAATAGTATTAATCCCCTCTCTAATACGATCAAATACAATAATCGTATCATTTAAGGAGTAACCCAAAATCGTTAAAAGTGCTGCTAGTGTATCAAGATTCACTTCAATACCAAACAGTACTACTGCACCCATAGCAATAGTCACATCATGCATTAATGCCATTACAGAAGCAATAGCAAAACGCCATTCAAATCGGAATGAAACATAAATAAGGATACCAATGATAGAAAGTAACATTGCCATTAGTCCTTTTTCCCTAAGTTCAGAACCAACTTTAGCACCTACAATATCAACACGTCTCACTTCAAAGTCACCTGTACCTTTAAGTAATTCTCGCATAGCATCACCCATATCTTTGTCTAATGCTTTACTACTTTTTTTCGTACGAATAATAATTTCATTATCATTACCAAAATAAGTCACAGATGCATTTTCATACTCTTTTATTTTAGCAATAGCTGTTCTTACTTTATTGATAGGTGCTTTCTCTTTATAATGCACTTGTACTAAAGTACCACCTGCAAAGTCTAAACCATAGTTAAACCCTTTTGTAAAGATTAACCCTAAGGAAAGAATAAGTAACGTTAAAGAGACCAACCCAAAACGTTTACTTTGAGCCATCAAATTTAGAGGTTTTTTATATTTAAAAATTTCCATTATTTTGTCCCCTCTTTCTTAATTCCAAACCAGAATCCTAATTTGTTCTTATCAATTTTTGGTAGTAACCATTGATAAATTCCATGCGTACCGACAATTGCCGTAAGCATGGAAGCCAAAATACCAATACCCATAGTAAGAGCAAAACCTTTCAATGGACCTGTACCATATGCCCAAAGTGCTACTGCTGCAATAAGTGTAGTAACATTAGCATCTAAAATAGCTGTAAATGCTTTGTTATATCCCTCTTCGATAGATTTAGCAATAGATTTACCCTCATGTAAAAGTTCACGAATACGCTCATTAATAATCACGTTCGCATCCACTGCCATACCTACAGTAAGAACAATACCAGCCATACCAGGTAATGTAAGTGTCGCACCAAAAAGTGACATCACTGCCAAGATCAAGAAAAGGTTCCCAATCAATGCCACATTAGCAATCACACCGGCCATACCATAGTATAAAATCATAAAGAGTACAACTAATACAAATCCTAACATCAATGCCAGCATACTTGCTTTAATATTATCAGCTCCCAAGCTAGGACCAACTGAGCGTTTTTCCATCACATATACAGGGGCAAGTAGTGCTCCAGAACGTAAAGCGATGGCAAGATCATGGGCTTCTGAGAGTTTAAATCTTCCAGAAATCTGTACACGTCCACCACCGATACGCTCATTGATATTTGGTGCAGAGTAGACATCATTGTCTAATACTACTGCCATACGTTTACCTACATATTTACCCGTAAAGTCACCAAATATCTTGGCCCCTTGACCATTGAGGGTAAAGTTAATCACAGGCTGATTGTTTTCATCAAAACCTACTTTAGCATCTGTAAGCATAGAACCATCCAATACAGGTATTGCACGTACTAAGTATTTTTCAGGTGTATTGACATCTTTGAGAATGACATCACCAAAGCTTCTTGCTTCTTCTGGACTCATACTATCTACACGTGCAATTCTATCTTCATCTACTGCCATCAGTTGTAAGTGTGCAGCACGAGCGATAAGCTCACGAATGCGCTGTTCATCCTCTTGTGTTTTAATCCCTGGTACTTCTACAAGTATTTTATCTTCACCTTGTTTAGCCACAGTAGGCTCTGCAAGACCAAAAGAGTCGAGTCTCGTACGTATAGTATCTACAGCTTGTGAGATAGCATTTTTCTTCGTGCGTGCTATCTCTTCTGCTGTCATTGCAAGCGAAAACTTAAGACCATTTTCACTGAGTACTGTACCCTCCAACTCTTTTTTGAGCAGTGCTTTGGCTTTAGCTACATCATCTTTATCTAAGAGTTCAAAAGTGATTTTATTACCATCAACCATACGTAACTCATCAAAAATGATCTCTTCATCATCAAAGATATACTTAACTGATGCTGCCATAGATTTGATGCGTGATTCTATAGCTACCTCACTTTTAATACCCAGTAACATATGTAGACCACCTTGAAGGTCCAATCCTAATGTTATCTTTTTACCCTGTTCACTTTGTGTCAATGAGGGAATAGAAAATACTATCCCAAAGATGAGTGCAAATGCAAAGAGGATAACTCTATAATTAAGCGTTTTCACCGATTTCTACCTTTTTGGATACATATGCTCTATCTAATTTTACAATCGTGTCATCATTTAATTTGATTTTGATAAAATCTTCTTCAGGTTTAACGATCACGGCAATAAGCCCACCAGTTGTAATGATTTTATCACCTTTTTGAAGTGCTTCCAGCATTGCTTTATGTGCTTTTTGTGCTTTTTGTTGTGGTCGTAGAATTAAAAAATAAAAAATCGCAAATAATAAAATAAGTGGTAAAAATGAACCAATTACACTCGCTTGTTGTTCCATAGGAATCCTTTAATGAATAAAATTAGACAATATTTTACCACCTTTGTATTAACAAGAGGCTTTTTCATCGCTCTTTTAAGCTCTGCTTTTATCTACCTCGAGCATTGGGGGCTTTCTCATCCTCTTATCCATACCATTTTTGCACTCTCCTCTTTATTTCTATTACTACAGTCTAATACTAAAGTATGGTTTTGGTTTGGTGTGTTCACGGGAGCTCTCTGGTTTTGGTGGATAGCACTCTCTTTACAACACTATGGCTATGCATGGGGCATTCCTGTAGGTGTATCTCTTATTGCACTAGGTTATGGCATTATCTTTTGGAGTATTGCTAAAATTGCTTCATTTATCACATCTTCGCTCCCTATTCACTCTACTTTCTTCCCTATACTTTTAAAAGCTCTAGGACTTCTAGGATTAAGTTACTTTCATCCCTTTGGCTTTGACTGGTTAAAGCCAGAGCTTATATTTATACAAAGTTATATTGGTATAGAAAAATGGCAATACGCACTTGTACTTATAGCTATTGTCTTTACACAATGGAGACAAAACTTTAGTTACTTACTACTTATACTTTTAACCTACCAACCTTCTGCACAGACACATATAAAAGAAAATCAAACTATTGCACTTATCAGCACACAAACTTCTGTAGAGGATAAATGGAATACGACATTACACCCAACACAATTTAAAAAATTATTTAAAATAATCGATACGGCTATTGAAGAAAATAAAACACTCATTGTCTTACCTGAATCTGTATTTCCTACCTTTATTAATCGTTCACAACAACTTATGGACACCCTAAAAGAGAAAGCAAAACATATATCTATTGTTACTGGCGGACTCTATTGGGATGGTAAAACACCTCGTAACTCTACCTATATTTTCACCCATGGTAAAGTTACAGTAGCCAATAAAGTGGTACTTGTGCCTTTTGGTGAAAGTAACCCCTTACCAGACTTTTTAAGTAAATGGGTCAATGATATTTTCTATGATGGTGCCATAGACTATGAAGCAAGTACAGATGTTACTGACTATCAAATAGATGATAAAACCTATAGAAATGCCATCTGCTTCGAAGCCACCAGTGAAAAACTCTACATAGGACACCCTGAGAATATGATAGTTTTAAGCAATAACGGCTGGTTTCACCCTTCTATTGAACCTACTTTACAAAAATTATTATTATTGTATTATAATAAAAAATATGGGACTACTATTTATCATAGTGTAAATATGTCTAAATCTTATGTGATAAAAGATGGAAATGTTATTCAGTAGTTTTCTTTTCTATCTCTTCTGCTTCATGAATATGTTTCAATCCTTCATCTCTAAACCATGCTCCTATATACATAGCAATTATTACAAATATAAGTAGTACTACATATGTGCCTAATGTTATTGATGAAATTAAATCCATTATTGAAAAAGACTTACTATCTTTATCCCACCAAGACTTTAGGATTAGTGCTATAGGTACTACTGTAAACAATGAGATAACTCCTTTAAATATCGAAACCCCAATATCAACAAATGTTTTACCTAAAGCTTCACGTGCTTTTGCATTATATTCGCTAGTTTTCATATTTAATCAATCTCCATCCCTCTATCATAATCATTCCCATAATCATTGCTACTACCATACTTTTCTTCAATATCATCATAAATACGTTGTTCTGCTTGTCTAAACTGTTCTTCGTCTCTAAGTTGATTCTCTTCTAGTGGTTGTTGAGTTAAATTGTTTTGTAAATTCATAGGTCTATGGTTTTTAGGTAGAGTATCCTCTTCACTATATTCGATAGTATCATTGGCTATATAAGGAGCTTGAGATGATGTATCAAAGCGAATGATACTTTCTTCTTTAGGCTCTTCTACTCTTTGGCTTTCTTGTCTATTTGATGTATGATTCATTTGAAACTCTGGGAATAGTTCTGCAATCTTCTCTTGGGCTTTTTGCGTGGTATCTATTTGATTTGATTCTTGTAATTCTATATCATCTATAGATACCACATTGTCTCCTGTAAGTATAAGCATACCTTCCTCACTATATTCAAAACTATCTTTCTCTAAATCACTAGAGAGATTGAGGTTTTGGTTTGATTCTATAGTGGTATGGTTATCTTCTGATTGTGTGAGTGTTTCTTCTGTATTTTTACCTAAAAGTTTTTCTGCTCCATGAGAGAGAAGTGCTGTATCTTTTTCTAGTAGTGCTGCATCCATACCTACAGATGCCGCTGTTCCC
>Ga0256827_10001862_pt1 | contig 13652 bp, 14 predicted proteins | sample CV84metaG_FD_185977 | JGI IMG/M metagenome (GOLD analysis project Ga0256827, IMG submission 185977) | Hydrothermal vent microbial communities from East Pacific Rise, Pacific Ocean - CV84 | ecosystem: Environmental > Aquatic > Marine > Hydrothermal vents | place: Pacific Ocean: East Pacific Rise... | reverse complement strand
CTGTTAAACTATCTTCTATCGTTACATATACATTTCTATTCTCTACTCTATTATCAATAAAAGCATCTTTGGCATTATTCAATATATTTAAAAACACCTGTATCAACTCATTAGGATAGGAGTATAATCTAATATTATTATCACAATGAATCTCTAGTTCAATCTCATTGATCCTATAAATATCACGAATAAAAATCAAAGTATCATCAAAAAGACTACTCAAAGAGAAGACCTCTCTCTGCTTATTTGGTTTTAAGAAATTTTGAAAATCATTAATGGTTTGACTCATACTCTTAACTAAAAAATTTGTCTCTTCTTCAAACTCTTGCATCTTTTCATCTGTTAATAACCCCTGTTTATAATCTATAAAATGAACCATAATATAACCATTTAGTATATGAAGAGGTTGTCGCCACTGATGAGCAATATGGGCAATCATCTCTCCCATTATGGCTTGTTTAGATTGTTGAATTAAAAGCTCTTGTTGTACTTGATTTTTCTCTATCTCTATCTCAATTTTCTCTTCAAGATGAAATTTATATTTGTTAAGCTCTCTATTTAACTTACGTAGATTTATCTCTTGTCGATCACTTCTCTGAATAAGTTTATTATATCTACGAGTAAGTTTTGTATAAATCGCAGATAGTTCCTCTTTTGTTTCAGTAGAACCATCTAATTGATTTAAAAGGGATTCTACTTTATCAAATATTTTTTTTTCTACATATACCATATCTATTTCTCTTTATAAGATTTTCGCATTTATTTATATAACAGTAAATAGAATAATACCCAGTGAGTATTAAATAAAGTCAAAAAATTATAAAACTCAAAATTGAACAATTGTGAATCTATAGAAATTCTGTAGGTTTGACCATGTCAAATAAAAAATGGATATTGTCCAATAATGTTTGACATAGTCAAACCTACGAAACCCTAAATTATTTTAGATATAATATTACCATTTTTAAACCACGGAGACAAATTTGAATATTTCAGAAACCATAAACGAAGCTAAAAAAGAGCTCAGCAGTGATGAGCAGATGTTGGCTTCTGCTTTTAAATTGGAAAAACTATATAAAAAACATAAAATAAAAATCTATTCAGTTCTTACCATTGCAACAGTATATGTACTGGGTACAGCCATTATGAAAAATATTGAAGAACAGAAATTGGTTACAGCCAACTCTGCATATTTAACATTGAAAAAAGATTCTAAAGATCAAGTAGCTTGGAGTGAGTTACAGACAAGCAATCCTGCTCTTTTTGAACTATATAGCTATCAAGAAGCGATTAATAGTTCAGATAAAGAGAGATTAAAAAGTCTATCAACAAGCTCTAACACTATTATTGCTGATTTAAGTAGTTATCATCTCTCTGTATTAGAGGGGAAACCTGCCAAATCTGAACTATATAATGATTTTGCATTGGTAAATAACGCTTCAATTTTAATTAAAGAAGGAAAAGTGGCAGATGCAAAAGATGAATTAAGTATGATTAGCGAAGATTCTCCTGTCTATAATATTTCTAAAATGATTAAACACTACACTATTAAAGGTCAATAATGTATAAAAAAACTCTACTAGCCAGTTCAACTGCTTTACTTATATTTTTTGGATGTAGTGCAAAACAGTATTATCATCCAGAGCAGACATACAATGCATCCAGTAGTGCTATGGGTGATAAAATTGTTCACTACTCTAGAAATGGGGCAACATTAGCTAGTGGAGATATATTAACAAAAACTCAAAGGGTACATATAAAACTACCAAAAGGTTTTTATTTTATAAACAATACAAAAAATTCAGCTCTAACAGCAGACCAACATGGAAATTGTAATGTCATAACACAAAAAGGAACAATTGCTACTGTTAAGTTTCCACAGGCTCTTGTAGCAGGAACACTCATAGGGAAATTCCTTGTATATGTTCTTCAAAATAATAATTTTGGGGTTTATGATTTTGAGAAAAAATCTATTATCTACAGTAATAAAGCTCAAAAAGCTTATGCTATAGATACTAGAATTGCCAACCCTCTACAGATAGAAAACTTAGTTGTTATTCCGACACTAGATGGAAAATTAACTATTCTTGATTTAAAAACATTAAAAATTTCTAAAGAGATGTATGTTAGTACAGAGACATCTTTGAATAATATTATATTTTTAGGTCGTCTTAATAATACACTTATTGCCTCTACTCCTAATAAGATTTTATCTATTAGTAACAAAGGAAAAAAAGAGTTAGACACAGCTATTTCCGAAGTAGTTATTCAAGATAAAGAGTTATTTGTCTTTGCTAAAGATGGACGAATTTTAAAACTTGATGAGTCACTAACTATCCAATCAGAAAAAAAGTTTAAATTTGCCCATTTTTCAGTAGCTACAGTTTATAAAAATAGTGTTTATGCTTTAGATAAACAGGGTTATTTTATTGTATCTAATCCATCTTTTTCAAAATATAGAATCTATAGAGTAGCAGAAGTAGAAGATTATGCCTTTGTCTCTGATGGAAAACTCTATTATAATCAAGAGATTATTGATTTAAATAAACTAACCTATAAATAGTAAAAAAGATGAAAGAGATACTTCATCTTCTACAGACCAAAGATCTTCTATTTAAATCACTGAAACCCATAAATATAAAAGAGGCATTTGGTTCTCGTAAAAAGATTCAAATATACTTGGGGGTTGATTTAAAAAAATATTATACATGTATTATTCATACCAAGAAAAAGAGTAAAATTTTAACAAAAGAGGCTTTGGAGTTAATGGAATTTCATAGAAAATTGGAACTGTTAAATGAGAGTAAAATAAATAAGAAATATATATATATTCAAGCTCCAATCTGTTCCAAAGCAAAAGCTCTCTTTAAAGAGCAAAAATGGAAAGTTTGGGAAGATAAACTTTAAACACCACCAGTATAACTATAAAGTAACGCTGTTTTTAATTTATAAAAAATCTCTTTTCTATCTTTTGGTTCAATTGCAAAACAACCAAAACTACGCCCAGCAGAGGCAACATACCATGCTGTATGTAACAAAATTTGTCGTTTTCTTGCATTTTTATTTCTTTTTTCAAGCCCATCTACATGAAGGTATTTATATCTTTTTTTAGTTGTAATTCCCTCTTTTGTTCCTACCTTAAAAAAACCAGAAGGTGTCTTAAGTGAACCTTTTTTATCACCTGAATCAGAAACTCTACCATATTTTTTACCTGAATTTACACCATGAGCTACAAGATAGGTACTTACCTGTCCGCTATGAATATTAATAATATATAATCTTTTATGGAGTGCTACTTTGGTATAGTCTGCAATTGCTATGTAGTTAGGAGAGAGTCTTTTTTTGTAACAATTTCTTTCATAATATGAGAAAGCTTCTGCTAAAGCTTTTTGGCTTACATCACTGTTTCTTTTTACTTTTTCAAAAACTTGATGTAGATGTGAAACCGTGGCATAGTGATTTTTGTAATAGTTGTTTGTTGCAACAGAGTTTGTAATGATAAATAGTATAAAAAATGTGGCGAGAGTTAATTTTTCTTTCATAAGAGGTTCTTTCAATATAAATTTTAGTTTAAGTATTCAAAATAATAATACTTTTTATATTAATATAAGGTTAACAACTTATTAAATTTATAAATATTACTTTTTGTTATTGATATAAAGCTATTTTTTAAAAAAGAAACATAGCCTCTTTTAATCAGTAAACCGTTAAAATACGGCAAACAATAAAGGAAAAAAATGCATTATCTAAAATCATTAAATGTCCAAGTATTATTAGGAATTATTCTTGGTATCATCTTTGGTATTCTACTGCCCTCCCTAGCCTTAGAACAAAAACTTATAGGAGATATATTTGTAAGCCTCTTAAAAATGTTAGTTGTCCCATTAGTTTTTGCCTCTATTTATACCGCATTAACAGGATTAGGCTCTGTTGATAAACTCAAAGATATTGGCTTAAAAACTATTGGTCTCTATCTTTTAACTACAGCTCTTTCAGTCTTCTTGGCAATTATTGTTATGAATATATTTCCAATTGGAGACCCTGTAAGCTCAGCAGGATTGGAATATGCTAAAGCATCAGAAATTAAACCCTTTTCATTTCATGATATGATTATGAGCTTTATCCCCTCTAATGTTTTTAACTCTTTAGCTAGTGGATATATGATGCAAGTAATTGTATTCGCTGTATTTTTAGCTCTAGCATCATTTAAGCTAGAACAGAAACATCAAGATGTGCTATTTGACCTCTTTACATCTATTAATGAGGCTATGTTTCACATTGCAAAATGGGTTATTAACCTTACACCTATAGGAGTCTTTTCGCTTATATCTTATATTATTGCAAAACAAGGTCTAGATGTTATCTTGGGACTATGGGAATATGTACTTGTTGTTCTGGGAGTATTAATTATTCATGCTGTAGTTACACTCCCTTTTGTTTTGGCATTTTTCACAAAAATAAATCCTTATAAGTATCTAAATGCAGTAAAAGAATCAAGTATTATGGCTTTTTCAACAGCTTCATCAGCAGCTACTTTACCTGTAAGTTTACGAGTGGTACAAGAGAAAGGTGGTGTATCAAAAGATTCTGCAGGTTTTGTACTTCCATTGGGAGCAACTGTATCAATGGATGGAACAGCAGGATACTTAACAATTGCTGTTTTATATATTGCAAACTTAGCAGGTGTTGCTATGAGTATTGGAGACCAACTTATTTTGGGAGTAACTGTGGTGGCACTTAGTGTTGGTGTAGCAGCACTTCCTTCTGCTTCACTAGTAATGATGGTTGTTATATTAAATCAGGTTGGTTTACCTGTAGAGTATTTAGCAATTATCGTAGCAGTTGACCGTATTTTAGATATGGCAAGAACTTCTCTTAATGTAACCTCAGATTTAGTGGTTACTAAAATTGTCGATGTTTTAACAAAAAAGGCTCAATCATGAAAAACACACTCCTACTTATAACTATTTTACTACTAACAGCTTGTACACCTGCACCAGAAACATCCAATATAGATATGAACATGAACATGGATATGGATACAAATGATACGAAAGAGATGAAAAATCTAAAAAATGCTCTCTCAAAATATACTCAAGCAACTATTGATAATGATGTTGATGTCTTAGTAGGCTTTATCTACTCTAAAGCATTTAGTATTGTTCCAAAAGAGAAGATGCTAGAGATGCTTAAAAAAGCATTTAAATCAGGAAAAGTACCTAAAGTAAAAAATATAAAACATACAAAAATAGAAGAAATAAAAGAGTATGATAAAGGTTTATACTCTATTATAAGTTCATCAATGACTACAATTGTTAAATCTCCAAGACCAAACGATCCAAAATTTGAACAATATATGTTAAAAACATTACAAAAAAGATTATCTTCAAGAGGCACAGTTACTATAGATAAAGAGAAACATCTTTTTAATATTCAACATACAAATAAAACCATGGCTCTTAATGAAAATGGAAAGTGGAAATTTGTTGGTTTTAAACAGGCTGAAAAATATATTAGCAAAGGCATCTTTCCTTTAACACTAATAGAAAAACTAAACTAACCATTATAATTAACTCAAAAATAATAATATTATTTTTGAGTTTTAAGCTCTTGATATAAAGATTCAATAATATTTTTTTTTATTAATTTTAATTTTTAAGTAAAATATAATATTTTTAGTTATAAAATACTTTTAAGATAATTTCAAGGACACATAATGAAACATCTATTAATATTTTTAATACTTACAATTTTCTCTTTAGCCTCTAATCCATTTGACACTTTAGTAGAAAAGAGACCCCAAGAGTCAAAAACTATAGAAATAGTTATAAAAATAGAGACAAAGTCAAAAAATTCCCAAAAATTTCATAAAACATATCAATCTGCACTACAAGGAGATATCAACGCACAATTTGATGTAGCAATGATGTATGGTACAGGTATAAATGTAGAAAAGAATGAGAGAGAAGCATTTAACTGGCTACATAAATCAGCATTTAATGGTCATGTTCAAGCTAAATATTTAATGGGACTTAGTTTTAAACAAGGAACAGGTGTAAGAGTACAAAAAGATTTAGCAAGATATTGGTTTAAAAAGGCTGTAAAAGCAGGACACCAAAAAGCAATATTTCAACTGGCAGAGTTAGATAGAGAACTACAACCCAAAAGAGCAAAGTCTAGATATGCATCGAATGAGTTTTAATAAAAGATTGAATGAAGAAGGTCAGCTAGAGCCAACCCTATAAATAGATTAAAATATTACTCTTTAATCATATCTCCAACCATAAATGCCAACTCTAAAGCTTGACTGGCATTCAATCTTGGATCACATTGAGTATGGTAACGACTTGCTAAATCATCATCTTTAATGTCACATGATGTACTTCCTGTACACTCTGTTACATCATTTCCTGTCATCTCTAAATGAATACCACCTGCTACTGTTCCCATCTCTTTATGAATGCTAAAGAACTGCTCTACCTCTGATAAAATATTCTCAAAATCTCTAGTTTTATATCCAGAAGGACTCTTTTCTACATTACCATGCATTGGATCACATGACCAAACTACATGTTTTCCTTCATCTCTTACTCTCTTAAGTAGAGTTGGAAAATATTGAGAGATTTTATCTGCACCCATACGAACAATAAGATTTAATCTACCCTCTTCATTCTCTGGATTCAATGCATCAATAAGCTCTATCAGCTCATCTTCACCCATTGTTGGTCCAACTTTACAACCAATTGGATTTGCAATTCCTCTAAAATACTCAATATGTGCATCAGTTAAATCTCTGGTTCTATCTCCAATCCATAACATATGTGCAGAGCAGTCATAGAACTTATTATCACCTTCAGAATCTTCTCTTGTTAATGCCTCTTCATAATTTAAAAGCAATGCTTCATGAGAAGTAAAGAGTGTTGTTTGATGCAATTGAGGTACTTGGTTACTTGATAACCCACATGCTGCCATAAATTTTACAGCTCTATCAATTTTACGGCTCAACTCAGTATACTTTTGCCCCAACTCATTACCCTTAATAAAATTCAAATTCCACTGATGAACTTTATTTAAATCTGCTAATCCACCTCGTGCAAAGGCTCTTAATAAATTTTGTGTTGCAGATGATTGATTATAAGCACGAATCATATTGCGAGGATTTGGAATACGTGCCTCTGGTGTAAAATCAATACCATTAATAATATCTCCTCTATAAGATGGTAATGTAACTCCATCAAACTCCTCAAAGTCAGAAGATCTTGGTTTTGCAAACTGTCCTGCAATACGTCCAACCTTTACAACAGGCTTACCTGTAGAGTACATCATAACCATATTCATCTGCAACATAAGTTTAAAAAAGTTTTTAATAGTAGACGTATTAAAATCTGTAAAACTCTCTGCACAATCTCCACCCTGAAGCAAAAAGGCTTCGCCACGCCCAACGGCTGCCAATTGTTCTTTCAAGGTTCTTGCTTCTCCAGCAAAAATAAGTACTGGATACGAACTAAGCTCAGCCTCTACATTTTTAAGTGCATCCTGATCTTCATAACTTGGTTGTTGCTTAATCGGAAAGTTTCTCCAAGAGCTTGGTGTCCATTTCATCTGTTCTATCCTTAAAATAAATTCTGAAAGTATACCTTAGTTACCGTTTATTTTTTATTTTTTAAGATAAATATTACAACTTTTTCCTATTTAAAAGCGTTTAAATCTATTTTTGGTATATTTTAGTAACAGATAGTTTTTAGTTTAAAAAGAAATAGTAACTAAAAACTATCTATTTACCAACTGTTTATAAAAAAGAGCTATAATTAGTTTTTGAATAGGCAAAATACTTTTTGCTTAAAAAAAACTTACTTTGTTGATTTACTAAAAACTATTCAAAAGGCTATCTTATGACAAAAAAAACACTATTCTCTTCTATTCTTTTAAGCTCATTACTCTTAAACACAGGTTGTATGAAAAAAGATCAACCCATAATTAGTAATTCCTCTTCTCCGATAGTTGCAGAAACTCATATCAATACTAAGACCCCTGTAGATTCTCCTCCACATCAAGATGAAGGTAAAATTCGTCAAATGAAAACTGTTCAAGGAGATATAATAACTGTTAGAGAACATAGCAGAGGATTCTCTTTTCCTCAATATCAAGGTAAAATAGTTTTAGTTCAAATTTTTGGAAAAGATTGTCCTTACTGTTTTGAAGAGATGCCTACTGTAAATAAAATTCAATATACATATAGAGATAAACTATCAGTTATTGGAATTCAAGGTCAACCACCTATGACTAAAGAAGAGGCTGTTAATCTTATTCGTGAGCATGATATGAACTATCCAATTATTGATCAAGATGAAGCAAGAAGTATTTTAGTATTTTTAAGAGATGTTTATGACTGGAGAGGCATACTTCCGTATATTCTACTTATTAAAAATGGTCAGATAGAACAGGTTTTTCAAGGAGCAGATAAATCATTTGAAGAGATTTCTCAAGGAATTAATGATATTCCATAAAAAGTAACTTTTTGATAAAACCAATTTTAATCATATTTCTAACACTAATGCTTAGTGGAAATGAGCGTATTATACCTCTTAGTCCTTCACTTAATGAAATAGTCTATGCATTAGGATTAGGTAAATATGTTGTTGGAAATACCCAATATTGCAACTATCCACAAGAGAGCTTAACTATTCCTAAAGTAGGTGGATACTTCTCTCCTAGTTTAGAAAAGATAATTACCCTACAACCAACTATGGTTGTTATGCAAAATAACAACCATAAACTAAACAACAAACTAAATAGATTGAATATAAAAACAAAAATAGTTAAAATTGATACATTAAAGAGTATCAAAGACTCTATTATTGAATTAGGTAATATTTTTAATAAAAAAACAGATGCAAAAAAAATTGTAATGAATATAGATAACTCAATTAACGCCTTAAAAAATATTACTAATAAGAAAAAAATACTGATTGTATTTGGAGAGAACACCTCTCTTTCAAAAAATATCTTTGTTGCTGGTCAAAATTTATACTTTGAAGAGATTATTGTCACTTCAGGAAATAGAAATGCCTTACAATCAAAACGAAAAGGGCAACCTATTCTTAATATGGAAAATATTATTATTAGTAACCCTGATATTGTTATACTATTAGCCCACTCTATGAAAAAAAAGGGTTTAACAGAAAAAGAGTTAATCTCACCTTGGCTAAAACTTCCTATAAATGCTTCAAAAACAGACTCTATATATATTGAAAATGAACAATATGCAGGAATACCAAGTGATAGATTGGTTCTATTTTTACAAGATTTCAGAGAGATTTTGATTGATTATAAAAAAAGGAATCTCTTTAACTAAAACCTAGTATAATCAATATATGATAACAAACCGTGAACTTGACCAATTTATTATCTGTAAAAAATGTGATACACTACATAGAAAAATTCCTCTACACAAAGGAGGAAAAGCACTCTGTTCGAAGTGTGAAACACTAATATATCGACGAGATGATAAAATGATAGAAAATACTTTGGCACTGGTTATTACAACTCTAATATCATTAATAGTTGCTTTTAAATTTACTATTATTACTATTAATATTAATGGTCTAGAGCAGAGTCTAACACTTACCTCTTTATTTACAGTATTGGTTGAACATCAACTATATATTGTTGGTATTATGTTTCTATTTTTGATTGTTATCTTTCCATTAATGATACTTAGTTCAATGTTTTTTATACTATTTTTTATGAAAATAGAGAAGTATGGATATAGTGTAAAGAGACTACTTATTCTTTTATCTCATCTAAAACATTGGAGCATGATAGATATATTTTTTATCTCTCTTTTGGTTGCAATGGTTAAACTTTTTGATTATGCTCGTATAGAGTTAGGAGTATCATTTATTGCTCTAATATTAACCCTTATTTTAGAACTTATTATTACTAAAAATATTAGTTTTCATGAACTTTGGCAAAAACATGATACTATTTATGGAGATGATGATGATTAAAAGAGATAATTTTATACGTTGTCATGTTTGTGAAACTGTAAACTATGATAATGAAAATAACCTATTATGTAGACGTTGTAACTCTACTTTACACCAACCTGCATATATCTCTTTTCATAGAACATTAGCATTTTTAATTACTGCAATAATTCTTTATATTCCTGCAAATCTATACCCTATATTAATATCTAAACAGTTAGGAGTAAATACTGAAAGCACTATTATTGGAGGTGTTATACATCTATGGGAAGCAGGTTCATACCCCATTGCCATTATTATTTTAGTAGCTTCTGTCTTTGTTCCTCTATTAAAATTTATTTTTCTAATCTATTTACTAATAGCAACCAAGTATAATGTTAACTCATCAAGGGTAGATAAACATAAACTTTTTTATATAACAGAGGCAATTGGACCATGGTCAATGATAGATGTATTTGTAGTAATTATACTCTCTGTACTTATTCATTTCTCAGGAGTACAAGTATTTCCAGGGGCAGGTGCTACTTCGTTTGCACTTATGGTATTTTTTACAATGTTATCTGCTCTATCATTCGATACAAAACTGATAAAAAAGGAGTTTAAATAGAGATGCAAAAATATAATGCACCAAGAGTTAAAGAGTCTAAAAGAATTCAGCTACTCACAACCATCTGGCTTGTTCCTTTTTTGGCAATGGTTATTGCACTATGGTTAGCCTTTAAATACTATGCAGAAATTGGACCAACAATTAAAATATCATTTAAATCTAATGCTGGACTTATTGCAAACCAAAGTCAAATAAAATTGAGAGATGTAACTGTAGGAATGGTTACTAAAATTTCACTTTCAAATGATGGAAAAGGGGTTGTTGTTCAAGCTCAAATGAACAAAGAGGTATCAGAATATTTAAATAACAAAGCAAAACTATGGATAGTTCACCCTGATATTGGGTCACATGGTGTTTCTGGTCTAGATACCCTACTTTCAGGTTCATATATTGAACTACATGGTGTTAAAGATGAATCAACTCAACGCCATTTTATTGGACTAGAAAACCCCTATTTAGATACTGAAGCACAAGGTAAATATTATCTACTCTCTGCACCAGAAAGCTACAATATAACAGAAGGTTCAAATGTCTACTATCGAATGATAAAAGTTGGACGTGTTGAAAGAGTAGGAATTGCTCCTAATGGAGAGAAGATAAACTTTACAATTTTTGTTGAAGATAAATATAGCAATTATATTAATAAAAAGAGTAAATTCTATACACAAAGTAGCTTCTCTGTAGATTTTTCACAAGCAAAAATAGATATGCATCTAGCAAGTCTCTCCCAGCTTGTCCATGGAGGAATCTCAATCTATACACCTATTCAAAGTCTTAAAGAGAAGGGTAAAAAATATAAAGTACTAAAAGGAGAGCTTTTCCCTCTTTATAAAAGCTTGAGTCAACTTAAATCTAAACAGCTTATGAATGGGAAAGAGAGTCAAATATATACTTTTATTTTTACAAAAGCGAAACATAAACTAGAAATTGGTTCTCCTGTAGAGTTTCAAGGCTTTCAAGTTGGATATATAACCGATATAGAGAGTAGATTTAATGATTATAATAATACTATGGAGTCAAAAATATATGCACTACTCTACACATCATCTTTTACAAACAACATAGAGAATAATAATAGTTCTAACCTTGAAAAACTAGTTGAAAATGGATTAAAAGCCAAACTTGCATCTGCTATTCCTATGGTTGGGGCAGAATATATTGATTTAATTTTTGATAAAAAAATAAAAGCAAAAATTGTTAATCAAGACAATAATTTAATCTTTCCGACAATCAGCAAAGAGTCATCAACTAATAATATTATAGATGATACTAAAAAGTTACTTGTAAAATTAGAGAAACTTCCATTAGAAAATCTATTAAAAAGTGCCACTGCACTAATTGATGATAGTAGAAAACCTATGAAAAAAATCTTGACTAATGTTGATTCAATACTAATTAAAAGCAAAAAACCGATAAAACAGATATTAAAAGATTTAGAAAAAACTATGAGAAATATTAATAAATTGAGTAAAAATGAGGCTCTACAACAGATACCACAAAATACTAATCGTACCCTTCAAGAGCTAGAACAGACCCTCCAAGAGCTTCAAACATTTACACAAGGTTATGATATGAACTCTCAATTTTCGGCGGAACTATCAGCAACACTACGAGAATTATCTATTGCAGCAGAATCTATTGGACGTGTAAGCCGTAAACTAGAAAAGAAACCAAACTCACTACTACTAGGAGATGATTAATGAAACAGTTACTACTTATTCCGTTACTACTTCTTTTTACAGCATGTGCATCAAAAGAGTATTACACCTTTGGAGATACCTCAAAAATTAATCATATAGAGAGCTGTCAACAGACCATAGCCATTGATAAGATAAAAGTTCCAAAGTATCTTAAAGATAATGCTATTGTTAAACAGATTAGCCCATATAAAGTAATAAGAATAAAAAATACTAATTGGTTAACCCCTATGCAGAAACGTCTAACCAATGTATTAATTAACTATCTACAAAAGTCTTTAAATAATCCTAATATCTATCTATATCCATGGGAGAGTAGAAAAAAAGATACTGACAAAATCATATCAGTCAAGATACAACGCTTTATTGCATATAATAATCTTGTTATTTTAGATGCAAGTTATCAGATAAATAATTTAAGAACCAAACAAAAAACAACCAAACTTTTTAACACTACAGTTACAACATCTAATGCTATCGAGAGTATGATGGAGGCAATGGAAGAAGCTTATTTCAGACTTTCTAAAGAAATTAAAACAGATATTATCAAATAATATTAAGCTTTTCATGAGTATAATGGGTTTATGAAAATTTTAAACCTACTATACAGCACTCTATCTTTACTTTTAAAGTTAAGTTTTTTATTGGTCATAGCGTTTATTATTTATATCTTTATACCTATTAAAACTACACAAACCGTTACTCTTCCAAAAGGGTCAATTACCAAAACTATTAACCATTTAAAAGAACAAGGTTACAATTTAAATAGTATAGATACCTATATCCTAGCCTATTTGTTAAAACAACCTAAAAGTGGTACATTAATTATTGGAGGAGAGAGTATGAGCCGTATTAAATTCTTGCAAAAACTCTCTTCGGCAAAAGAGGCAATTGATGTTATTACCCTTATTCCAGGAGAAACAAAAGAGATTTTTTTAGAAGAACTTGCAAAAAAAGAGCATCTAAATCTAAAAGATCTTAAAAAATACTATAGTGAGTTTTCATCCTATGAAGAGGCAGGAATTATTCCAGATACATATCATTTGGCTAAAAATAGTGATGCCAAAAGTATTATGAAGATATTAATAGAACAGAGTGAAAAGCGTTACAGTGAGATTTCTATAAAGCATCTAAAAAAATATAATAAACAAGAGTGGCTTAGAGTACTAACAATTGCCTCTATTGTGCAGAAAGAGGCAGCAAATAGTGAGGAGATGCCAATTATTGCTTCGGTTATATATAATAGATTAAAAATAGATATGGCTCTACAGATGGATGGAACACTAAATTATGGGAAATACTCTCATATAAAAGTAACTCCAAAAAGAATCAAAGAGGATAAGAGTGGATTTAATACTT
>Ga0256827_10001861_pt1 | contig 13653 bp, 13 predicted proteins | sample CV84metaG_FD_185977 | JGI IMG/M metagenome (GOLD analysis project Ga0256827, IMG submission 185977) | Hydrothermal vent microbial communities from East Pacific Rise, Pacific Ocean - CV84 | ecosystem: Environmental > Aquatic > Marine > Hydrothermal vents | place: Pacific Ocean: East Pacific Rise... | reverse complement strand
TCTGTTTCACAGAAAATGCAAGAATATGCATCTAAAAAAGATGACACACAAAACACTAAAGAGAACCGTGAAAATCTCAAAGAATGGGTTTCTAAAATGAATGTAACAATTAACGAAAAAGTTCGTTTTGATTACAGTGAAGACTTTGGCGGAATTTATGTAACGGTTGTTGATAAGGATACTCAAGAAGTTATCCGAAAAATTCCAACTGAAGATGCTATAAAACTTTCTAAGATTTGGAAAGAAGCTATCGGAAATATTTTCGACCACAAAGGCTAAAAGATGGGAATGCAAACTTTAGGGTTAGGAAGTGATAGTAGATTAACGATGGATACTATCGACAAATTAAAAGCTGTCGATACCACAACTACGGTTAAGCCCATTGAAAAAAATCTACTTAAAGTCCAAGCTAAAAGCGAGGCGATTTCTCAAGTTTCTACTCTTCTTTCAGGTTTTAAAACTGTTGCTTCTGACTTGTCCGATGATATGTTATATCTTGGAAGAAGTGCCTATGTTTCAGGCGAGGGAATTATAGTTGATATTGATAAAGGGGTGCAAACTCAATCAATCTCAATTGAAATTACTCAATTAGCTCAAGAGGAAGTTGTTCAATCAGACACTTTTGAAAGTCGTAGCTCAAAAGTTTCTTCAGGCGATGGTACTTTTGAAATTGAAGTTGATGGCAAAACCCACACTTTCGCTGTGACCTCATCGACAACTTTAGAAAATCTGATGCAAGATATAAATGATGATTCATCTTTAAATGTTAAAGCAAAAATTTTAAATACTGGAAAAGATGAATATCGATTAATTTTGACAGGTTCAGATACTGGAGTAGAAAATAAGCTTAAAATTACAGAAAGTGAAAATCTCACTACAAAATTATCTGCCGAATCAAATTTAGTTCAAGAAGCTAAAGATTCCAAATTTACTTATAATGGTGTCGATGTGTCTCGCTCATCAAATTCTGTATCTGATTTAATTGTTGGTGTAAAACTTGACTTTACTCAAATTACAGACAAACCAATTGTAATCGATATTAAAGAAGATGTGAATTCAATCGCAACTAAACTTGATACTTTTGTAAAATCATATAATGAATTGACGAAAACTCTTGACGAATTGACAAATTTCAATGAAGAAACTAAAGAAGCTGGAGTTTTACAAGGCGATAGCGATATTAGAACAATCCGAAGAGAAATAAATAAAATTTTATTAAGTATGGATTCTGAAAATCGTTCAATTACAGATATTGGTATGGATTTGAATAAAACGGGTGTTTTGAGTTTGGACCTTGATGTTTTTACTACAAAATTTGAGGAATCATCTTCAAATATTCAAGAATTTTTTCAAGGAACTAGAACCGAAGTTCGCGGAGTCTCTTCTCATAAAGATGGACTGTTCTATAATCTAGAACAAAGTTTAGATAATTATGTTGGAAGCAATTCACTTTTAGCAAATCTTAGTACATCTTTTGACAGTCAAGAAACAAGATTAAATAAAGAGAAAGAGAAAGCCGTCGCTACTTTGGATTCAAGATATGAAAGAATGGCAGCTCAATTTGCTCAACAAGATGCAATTATTTCACAAATCGAACAACAATTTAAATCTATTCAAATGCAAATAGATATGGATAATAAAAACTAGGAGAAATAGAAAATGACAACAGAAGATTTATTTAAAGTTAAAATTAATGATGACGATGCGGAAAACAGTGCGGTAACTGCTTACAAGAAAAACAATCTACAAATTGAATCAAAGATTAAATTAATTGAATCACTTTACGAGGGAATTTTAGTTTTTAATGCAAATATCATTAAAGCAATTAACGATAACGAAATTGAGTTAAAAGTGGATTGGGTAAATCGAAGCACAGCAGTTTTTATCGAACTTATGAATGCTCTTGATTTAGATTCAGAGGGAACAATTGCAGAATATTTAAATAATCTGTATGCCCAACAACTGAAATACCTTAGAGAAGCTAACAAAGATAATGATATTGCAAAAGTAAAACTTGTGAATAATGTTGTTATCGGTCTTTTAGATGCTTGGAGAGAAACTAACGAAATTGACCAGTAGTGAATGGCTTAAAAAATTAAAATCCTATTTAGTTCTTGAGGATTTTGACAAACTAGAGAATCTGCTAAAAGTTCAACCAACTTTTCAAGATTCTGAAATTGAAGAAGCAAAATATCTTTTAAAAGAGGTTTTTGTTCTTTCAGTTAAAAATAGAGATAGACTTTCAAATATAATGACGAAAGTAAAAAGAAATATTGAATTCACAAAATCCTCTATTTCTCAACCTCATCATAAATTCAATAAAAAATTTTAAATATAGGAAAAAAATTGAACAATAAAATTAGTTACAAAGATGCTGGAGTAGATATTGATGCTGGAAACTCATTCGTAGAACAAATCAAGCCAATCGTCAAAAAAACTTTTGATAAAAATGTATTGGGCGGAATTGGTTCTTTTGCTGGAGCTTACGAACTTCCAACAGGTTACAAACAACCCGTTTTAATGTCAGCAACAGATGGAGTTGGAACAAAACTAAAATTAGCTATCGACTCGAAAAAATTTGATACTGTCGGCGAGGACTTGGTGGCGATGTGTGTAAATGATTTGATTTGTAATTTTGCTACACCCTCTTTCTTCTTAGATTATTATGCAACTGGAAAACTCAAAGTTTCTGAAGCAAAAGCGGTAGTTTCAGGAATTGCAAATGGCTGTATAAAAGCTGAATGTAGTTTAATTGGTGGTGAAACTGCTGAAATGCCAAATATGTATTCTGATGGTGATTTTGATTTAGCAGGTTTCTCTGTCGGAGTTGCTGAAAAATCGGAAATTGACCGAGTTTCAAAAGTAAATGCGGGTGATGTTTTGGTTGCTTTACCAAGTAGCGGAATCCACTCAAATGGATACTCTTTAGTTCGGAAACTTCTTTTTGATAAATTGTCGATGAGGTTTGATGATAAATTTGAGGATTCAACTTTAATTGATACTCTTTTAACTCCGACTAGAATTTATGTTAAAGAGTTTAAGCAGTTTAAAAATGAGATAAATGCGATGGCTCATATTACGGGCGGTGGAATTGTTGAAAATCTACCTAGAGTTTTGCCTAAACATTTAAGTGCTGAAATTGAGAAAGAAAAAATTCAGATTCTCCCAATTTTTAAATTAATTGGTAAAAATGTAGAGGAATCAGATATGTTTAGAACTTTCAATATGGGTGTTGGTATGATTTTAGTCGTATCTAAAGAAAATCTTGATAAAATTCTAAAACATAGCGATGGATATGTTATCGGTAAAATTATCGATGGCGACCAAACCGCAAATATTATTTAAAGGACACTTTATGGGTAAAAGATTCGCATTTTTATCAACTGTATTCGCCATTCTTTTAATGAGTGGTTGTAGCAACAAAGCTGATATGGAAACAGCTGAAGCTGAAAAACTAGCTTTAGAAAAAGCTAAACAAACTCAAATTGAAAGCTTAGCTCAAGAAAAAGCTGAAGCTGAAAGATTAGCTCAAGAAAAAGCTGAAGCTGACAGATTTACTCAAGAACAGGCTGAAGCTGATAAATTAGCTGAAATGGAAAGATTAGCTCAAGAAGAGCTTGAAATGGAAGCGACTAAACTTGAAGAAGAAAGACAAGCTGATATTTCAAATCTAACAACAACTATCGATGCAATTCAACAAATTGAAATCGAAACAGGTTCAACAGATTTATCTGACACAACTAAAACTAGTTTAGAAGCTGTAATTTCTTTCTTGAAAAAATATCCTGAAAGCACAATTACTGTAAATAGTTATACAGATGCAAAAGGTTCAGAATCTATTAATTTAGAGCTTTCTCAAAAACGAGCTGATAATATTAAAGAATATATTGTTTCTCAAGAGATTGCAGAAGATAGAATTAATTCAATCGGATATGGTGAAACTAATTTATTAAATCCTGAAAACCCAAATAGTATTGAAAATAGAAGAGTTGAAATCGAATTAAATTCTAACTAATTTCAAGATGTTCCTAATTATCTTCGGGTTTAACCCGAAGAACTAATAACTAGATTTGAAAAATAATCTTATCTATTTCGAGCTTCACCCTCAATAATAAATCTTAAAGCATTTAATTTAATAAAGCCCTCGGCATCTTTTTGGTTATAAACCTCATCGGCTTCAAAAGTTGAGTAGTTTGCATTGAACAGAGATTTTTTTGAATCCCGCCCAATTACATAAACTGCACCTTTGTAAAGTTTCAGCCGAACGATTCCCTCTACATTTTTTTGAGTTTCATCAATTGCCGATTGTAGCATTCGTCTTTCAGGAGCAAACCAAAAACCATTATAAATCAGTTTTGCATATTTCGGCATTAACTCATCTTTCAAGTGAGCTTCTTCACGGTCAAGGCAAATCGATTCAATCGCTCGATGAGATTTAAGCATAATTGTGCCACCTGGAGTTTCGTAAGCACCTCGACTTTTCATACCAACAAATCTGTTTTCGACAATATCAATTCTACCAATTCCGTGTTTTCCGCCTAACTCATTTAGGGTTCGTAACATTGTTGCAGGAGAAAGCTCTTTGCCATTTAGTTTAATTGGGTCTCCGTTCATATATTCAATCTCAATATATTCAGCTTTATCTGGAGCATCTTCGGGAGCAGTTGTCCATCTCCACATATCTTTTTCAGGTTCAGCATTTGGATTTTCAAGAATTCCACCCTCGTAAGAGATATGAAGAAGATTTGCATCCATAGAATATGGTGATTTTTTACCCTGTTTTTCGATTTGGATTCCGTGTTCTTCCGCATATTCTAAAAGTTTTTCTCTAGAATTCAAATCCCATTCTCTCCACGGAGCGATAATTACTAATTTTGAATTAATTCCTAGGTAGCCCATTTCAAAACGAACTTGGTCATTTCCTTTTCCAGTTGCACCGTGAGAAACTCCGTCCGCCCCAACCAATTTAGCAATTTCTGCTTGTCGTTTTGCAATTAAAGGTCTTGCAATTGAAGTTCCTAAAAGATATTCGCCCTCGTAAATTGCATTGGCTCGAAACATAGGGAAAACATAATCTTTGACAAACTCCTCTTCAAGATTTTCAATAAAGATATTTTCAGGCTTAATTCCTAAAGATAGAGCTTTTATTCTTGCAGGTTCAACTTCTTCACCTTGTCCGATGTCAGCTGTAAAAGTAACAACTTCACAATTATATTCATCTTGTAACCATTTCAGAATTACACTTGTATCAAGTCCGCCAGAATAGGCTAAAACTACTTTTTTTACACTTTTTTTCAATTAATTTCCTTAGTAAATATATTCTTGAAATTTTATTATACTAATATATTTTTATAACTGCTATTTATATGATAAGATTATTAAAAAATTTAAAAATCAAAAGGGTAAATATTGAAAGATATCATAGATGCTATAAAAATAAGTGCGATAGAGATTGCAAAAATTATCGATAGAGATTCTTTTTCATATTCTGAAAGTAGTAATATTTCAGGTGATAATCAGCTTGAGCTTGATGTAGAAAGTGATATTGTAATTGAGAATAATTTCCGAAATATCAAAAGTATTAAAGAGATTTCATCTGAAGAAAAAGATGAAAGTGTTCTTTTACACCAAGATGGAAAGTTTTTAATTTCTTACGACCCGTTAGATGGCTCAAGTTTAGTAGATGTGAATTTAAGTGTGGGTTCAATTTTTGGAATATATCAAAATAGTTTTTCAGGCAAAAATCTAGTAGCTTCAGTTTATGTTGTGTATGGTCCAAGAGTAGAATTAGTTATAACTCAAGATGAGGTAGAACTCTTTAGATTAGCAAATAATACATTTCATTTTGTCAAGAAAATTGTATTAGCAGAAAAAGGTAAATTAAATGCGACGGGTGGGACTCAACAAAAATGGTTACCTCATCATAAAAGTATGGTGGAATCATTATTCCAAGAGGGCTACCGATTAAGATATTCAGGCGGAATGGTTCCAGATTTACATCAAATTTTATTAAAAGGTGGCGGTCTGTTTTCATATCCTGCAACTGAAGATAAGCCAAAAGGAAAACTACGATTGCTTTTTGAAGTTATGCCATTCGCTTTAACTTATGAAAAAGCTGGAGGTTTAGCAGTTGATGAAAATTCAAATCGACTTCTTGAAATCACTCCCGAAAATCTACACGATACTTCACCCTGTTTTTTTGGTTCTAAATATGAAGTGAATCTACTTAAAAAGTTTTACAAATAGATGAACCTATTAAATAATGATTTTCAGGCAAACTTTACAGATTTTAAAGAGTTAAATGAGGTTATTGAAAAAATTATTAATGAGGAGGCTTCAGCAGATAAGAGAAAAATTCTCAGTGAAAATAAAGAGGTAATTATGCAGTCAAATGTATCTTTTGATTTTGCAAATCGTATCTTTTTAAACCTCCAAACAGGAGAAAATATAAAATCTATTCTCTATCTTGATAGCCAAATTGTACAAAACAACTATTTTTCAGAAACAGAACCTCTTCCCGAGAATGTAAATCGTTACCACCTCTATAAATGCCCAACGGTTGATTCAATCCTAAGTAATAATTTTAAGTTCAGTTTAACTGCCCGACAAGATAATTACTTTAAATATCATCTTTTCAATAATGGCGGAGGTCTTGTCTATGAAACAAATCATCAGCAACTTTTAGTCTGTCAATATTGTTTAAATGAGTTTAATTTAACTCACGGCACAAATTATACAACTTACACCTTTTTGCCAATGATATATTTAAGTCGAGAGTAATGTTTAGATTTTTGTTACTTATTTTAATTCCTGTTTTGGCGAGTTCAGAAGAAAATTTCCAAAATATGATTCAAAAAATTATGACAACAATCAAGCAGGAAAAAAATGGAATCCAAAACTCAAGTTTATCAAATATCCAAAATCCATTTTTTACTGAACCTCTTAAAACATCGTCAGATATTCAAACTTCAAAATGTTTTGATTTTGATATTAAAACAGCGACAAAAATTGAGTTTCAGAGAATTCCAAATATTGATAGATTTATTGCACATAAAATTATCGAGTTTCGCAAAACTCATTTAGTTAGCAGACCTGAAGATTTAATTTATGTTATCGGTTTTACAGTTAAAAAAGTAGATTCAATTCGAAATTATATTAATAAATATAAATGTAAAATCAAGAAAGTCAAAACAAAGAAAGTTGCTAAAAAGAAACGAAAAAAAAGAGTTGCAAAAAAATATATTCCAAAGTTAAAAATTCAGATAATCTTTAATTCAAGAGTGAAGATTTTGAATCGCTGGTATAAAGTTGGGGATAAAATTCATAGATTTAAAATTGATAAAGTTGAGCCTGAATCTATAACTTTATCCAAAGGCTCAACCACAAAAAAAATATTTGTTACTCGAAAGAAAAACTTGTTACATCTTTTTGCAGAATCTGAATAAATTATCAGTTACTGAATTTATAAACCCATTTTCTTAGGATTTAAAATATTATTTGGGTCAAAAGCAAATTTTATACTTCTAAAAAGTTCCATTTCAGAATCTGTAAAAGCCATTTTCATATATGGAGCTTTTGCTAATCCAATTCCGTGTTCTCCGCTAAGAGTTCCGCCAAAATCGATAGTTGCTTGAAAAACTTCCTCAATCGCTTTATATCCAATCTCTACCTGCTTTGGGTCTGAACCATCGACCATCACATTTGTATGAATATTGCCATCGCCAGAATGTCCAAAGCACGGAATATTTATCTCATATTTTTTTGCAATCTCTTGAAATTTTTGTAGAGTTTCAGGCAGTTTGCTTCTCGGAACTGTCACATCTTCATTTAATTTTTTTGTGCCATAAATTGAGATTGCCTGACTTGCATTTCGTCTTGCAAACCAAATATCTTTAGCCTCAACCTCATCTTTTGCTCGTCGAAATTCTGAACAGCTATTCTCTTTGAAAACTCGCTCAATAGTTTGTAGTTGAATTTCTAAATCCTCATCAAGATTTCCATCAACATCTGTAATCAGAATCGCACCCGCATCAACTGGCAAACCCTTTTTATACATTTTTTCAACCGCACGAATTGTCAAATTATCCAAAAATTCCATTGCAACGGGAGTTACTCCACTTGCCATAGTTTTAAAAACAGCATTCATTGCATTCTCAACAGTTGGAAAAATTCCCATAGCCGTTTTTTGAAGTTTTGGTTTTGCGATAAGTTTTAAAGTTACTTCTGTAATTACAGCTAGAGTTCCCTCACTCGCAATTAAGATTCCCGCAATATTGTAACCCGCAACATCTTTAATTGTTCGTTTTCCAGCTTTGATAATTTCACCATTTGGAAGAACTGCCCGAATTGCCATTACAAAATCTTTGGTAATTCCATATTTTGAAGCTCTCATTCCTCCCGCATTTTCAGAAACATTTCCGCCGATTGTTGAATACTCTTGACTCGCAGGGTCGGGCGGATAAAAAAGTCCAACTTCCTCAACCGCTTTTTGTAAATCCATATTCAAAACAGCAGGTTGAACAACCGCCACCATATTATCCATATCAATTTCAAGAATCTTATTCATATATTTCTCAAAAGCTAAAACTACCCCGCCCTCGCTTGGCAAAGCTCCGCCTGTGAATCCGCTACCCGCCCCACGAGGAACAATGATAATTTTTTTTTCATTGCAATATTTCAGAATTTTAGAAACATCTTTTTCATCTCTAGGAAATATTACCGCATCGGGTAGATGTTTAGTTCTCGTCGCATCATATGAGTATGCGATGAGGTGAGCTTTATCAGAATAGATATTTTCCTTGCCAACAATCTTTGCAAACTGCTTTAAATCTTTTTGAGTAACCATTTTTACGACTCTCTTTTTTTGATAATTTTATCTAAATTCAATTTATCTTTTGGGACTGACTAAATAGAAAATTAGTAAGTAGAAAATTTAAAGTAGATTGTCGTGTCAAGTACGAAGATGACAGAGGCGATTGTCATTATCAGGCTTGACCCGATAATCTCTATTTAGTCACTCCCTATCTTTTATATTCTGAAAAATGTAGTTTCCAAACTTTCACACCACAAAATCTATCACCCTCAGGACAAATTGGGTGAATGTTATGAATTGCTCGAACTCCACACGGAGGTAAAAGTTTTTCAGCTCCAATTATTTTCATATTGAGTAGAGTTTGGACTTGATTATAAACAATGTCGTATATTTCCTCTTGAGCATTAAAACATAACCTCATCTGCGATTTATGATGAAAGCTTGAAAAATCATTCCGTTCCACTATTTCGATGAGGTGGGCATTTGGAAGTGAATATATAGCTTCTGAAAAGCCAATTTGATTTGTTTGTTCTGCAAAAAATTGATAACTTTCCTTGATTGATTTTTTATAGATGTCTAAAGCTTTTGGAACTTTAGATAAAACAGAGGGGAGATAGAACTCTTCTTTAAAATTATTTTCTAAAAGCGGTCGAATTGCGGGACTTCGTCTATGTCTTTGATTTTGAGCATCAGCCGAAAGTGATAATTTGATATAAGATGAAAATCCGCCCAAAATCCCACTATCAAAAACCATTTGAGAATTTCTCATAATTCCAGCATAATTTTCAGAAACTTCAAAATCTAAATCGCCGACGACATCAAAAACAAGACCTTTTTTTCTATATTTATCTAAATTATTGTTCGGAAAATCTGTTTTCTGTTTTTTAGCAAACTCGATTAAAGGTTTTAAATTTACATCAAGATTTAGTAGATTTTTTTCAAGAATTTCAGCGAAATTTCTAGCTTCATCTTGAATTTCGGGTAAAGATAGTGCGGTTGAAATATATCGCAAGATTGTCAAAATATTAACTGTGTGATATAAATAGGCTTCAGTTCCTTGTGGCAAAACATACCGAGCAATCTCTTGAGCTTTTTTTTCAGCATCTTTTTTTCTAAATTTTGGTAATGATTCTCTGATTGGATTTGTCAAAAGTTTTGTTAATTTTTGGTAATCAGAAAATCTTTTTGTATAAAAATTTTTCCACATATCTGAATTTCCATTTTTTGGATAGTGCATATTTTCAAGCGATACTTTTGCATATCTTTGAGAAACCTGCTCACTATTATAAAATGAATGTGAATGAAGCAATCTCCAAATCAGGTGCCGACTCATTCCTGTAATTAACATTGTGATATGGGTATGTTGTAAAGTTGTGTGATGTCCTGATTTGAAAATTGAATCAAGTAAAAATGGTTTTCGTTTCCAATTTTCGCTCTCTTTTGGTTCTATAATTCCTTTTGAAGAATAGCAAGTCCTTGCCGAAGATACAGAAATATCTGTTGGAGATTCTGCTTTTAAAAAATCTACTGTCATTATTAAATCTACTTTTTGATTTATTATGACATAAAATATATTATTGTTCTACTCAAATGCAAATTTCAGTAATGCAATATCTTGCTGTTTTTAAATCCAAATATTATCAATTAATCGGGTTTTGCCAATTTTGACCGCAATCAAAATTATCGTATTTGAAATTTCAATTTTTTCAAGTCTTGAAAGGTTTCGTTTTCTGATTTCGATATAGTCTATTTCTGTATCTTTCAAAGTCTCAAAAATTATATTTCTGATTTTTGAGATTTCTCGTTCGCCTTGCATAATCGACTTTGAAGCTAATTCTAAAGATTTTGGAATTGCCAAAGCTTTTTTTCGTTCATCTTTTGACAAATAAATATTTCTGCTACTTAAAGCTAAGCCGTCAGAATCTCGCACAATTTCAGCGGGAATAATTTCAATATCTAAAAACAGCTGTTTTACCATCTCTTGAATTAAAATAACTTGTTGAGCATCTTTTTTACCAAAATATGCTTTATTCGGTTTTACAATATTTAGCAGTTTTAAAACAACTTGTAAAACTCCGTTAAAATGTCCGACTCTTTTCATTCCATCAAGAATAAATCCATTTCGTTTTGGTGCAAGAATTGAAACCTCATCGGAAAAATATAATTCATTTGGATTTGGATAGAAAATCACATCAACTTCTGAAAGTCGGCAAATTTCAGAATCTTTTTCAAAAGTCCGCGGATATTCTGAAAAATCTTCGCCCTCTAAAAATTGGGTAGGATTTACAAAAATAGAGATAACCACAATTTGGTTTTCATTTCGTGCTTTATCAATTAAAGATTTATGCCCATTATGTAAAGCTCCCATTGTTGGAACAAACCCAATAGAATTTTTGTTTTTTAAATAGTTTTTTAATTCGGTAACAGTTTTAATTATTTTCAAGATTTTGACTTTTAGAATATTTAATTTTGAAGTGGTGGCCAGACCCAGAATCGAACTGGGGACACAGGGATTTTCAGTCCCTTGCTCTACCAACTGAGCTATCTGGCCGTTTATTAGACAGGTGGAATTATATACACCACCTGCTTAAAATAAACTTAATTTTCTGAAACTCTATTTTCTCTTACTAAATTAGAGAAAGTCTGAAGAACCGCTTTTAGGTTTTCACTGTTTTGCAAATCCGAATATTCGCCATTTTCTTTTAAAAACAGCATTCGATTACCCTCTCTTAAAATTCCAAACTTTCGAGCTTTAGAATCTAATAAAGAGTTTGAGAAAGTTGAAAAATTATCTTTTAAATTCAAAATATCAAAAATTGTAGGAAAAATATCTGTTAAAGTCCCAATGCTATTTATAGTTTGAGCTTTAAAAATATGTGGAGCATAAATTATCAAAGGAACTTTAAAATGGGCGAGGCTCTTTTTGGAAACTCCAATCCCCTTACCGATTGTGTGGTCGCCCGTAATAATGAAGATTGTGTTTGCAAACCATTTCTCTTTTTTGGCACTTTCGATAAATTCTTCAAGTTGAGAATCAAAATATCGCAAATTATTCAAATATCCATTTATAGAAAAATTATTATGTGGATAAATCTCATATTTTGGGCTTACCAATTTACAAGGAAAATGAGTCGATGCGGTAAAGCCGAAAGTCAAGAAAGGCTTTTTTGAGTTATCAATTTGCTCTTTCATAAATCTAAGCATATTTCCGTCCCAAACAGAATTAAAAGGCAGTTTGACATCGGGTTCATCTTTGAGATAGTTCCGCATATCGTTTGCACCAAAAACTTTATCAAATCCTGTAATCATCATAGATTTATCAATTCTGAAACTTTGCTTTTTTGCACTTCTCATTCCGATTGTTGAATAGCCGTGAGATTTGAGAATCTGTCCAAAATATGAGAAATTTGTCAATTCCCGACCATATCCCATATTGGGCATTCCGTGAATCGAGGGAATTCCAGTTAAAATTGAAGTTATCCCCTCGATACTTCGCTGACCGTTAGAAAAAAAGTTTGGAAATTTAATACTCTCTTTTGCTAGTTTGTCAAAATATGGGGTAACTTTGAAATTTTCATTTCCGAAACTATCCACATATTTAGAAGTCAAACTTTCAACAGCTAAAATCACAAAATTATATTTTTTCATATCTTGAGTATTTGTAAATTGTCGTTGAATTGGAAATTTGTCAGAATCAAAAATCATCTTTGGAGATTTTAAAAGTTTTTGAGTAATTTCCAAAGCCTTTTTATTATCCATAAAATTATATGAAACTGGTTTTGCTCCGCGATAAATTGAGTAGAAACCGTTCAAAGACAAATTTGCTGACTGAATTGAATCATCTACAAAAGCATCACTTAATCCAAATGGCTTACCCGAAGTTTTTCCACGAATTCCTAAAATAATTAAAGCTAAAATCAAAGTGAAAAATGCAATATTTTGAGAAATTGGGAATTTTTCTGATGAGGTTTTGAGATTGATAATTTTTTTCCAAGCAAAAATTATTAAAAATATGATTGTAAAAAATGCGAAAGTCTCAAAAATATAGTCGGTAGAAATTTCAGAGAAAAAACTCATATCATTTGAAAGTAGAAAAATCTCATTTGAAAGATGACGATGAACAAAAGGAAAATATCCAATATCTCCTAGATTTACCGAAAAAATTATCAGAACTATTGCCAACCAAAAATAGCCGACAAATTTTCGCCCACGATTTAGGAAAATCATTAAAAGAATCAAAATTCCTGTAAATGTTAAAAGTGTGCTGACATCGATTCTGACACCTTGCCAAAAAGATAAAAGTGTAATTTCTAAATTCAGACTTGAAAAGTAGTCAAAATTCAGAAAATATAAACCAAATCTTTCAGCAGATAAAAGTAGAATCGAAAAAAGAAACAGAAATAGAGTCTGTTTAGTTTTTGAAAATATTTTCAACTTTCTACATTCTGTCTTTAGCTTGAATTCCTAAAATAGAAAGTCCAACTTTTAAGCTATTTGCAACAACCAAAGATATTTTTAAAAGTGTTTTTTCATTTTCAACTCCGACCATTTTTGTTTTATTATAAAAACTATGGAAATTTGAAGCTAAACTTTGTAGGTAATCTGTGAGCTTTTGAGTTTGTCGGCTTTCAAAACTATCTTCGATAATTTCAGGAAGTTGTAAAGCTAGAAATAAAATCTCTTTTTTCTCTAAATCCATTTTAGCAAACTGTTCAGCTAATATTTCATCTTTTGAAAACTCACTTTTTGAAAGTAGGCTTTGGATTCGTGCGTGGGCATAATTGATATAGAAAACAGGATTTGAACTATCCTCTTTTGTTAAGTCGGCTAAATCGAACTCT